>Ga0208032_1000048_pt1 | contig 125721 bp, 126 predicted proteins | sample MalvirAntarct_66_FD_184254 | JGI IMG/M metagenome (GOLD analysis project Ga0208032, IMG submission 184254) | Marine viral communities from the Global Malaspina Expedition - Malaspina viral metaG Antarct_66 (SPAdes) (version 2) | ecosystem: Environmental > Aquatic > Marine > Oceanic | place... | reverse complement strand
ATAACCCATAGGCTTATTGTACGCCGTTCTTTTAGTAAGTACAAACAATTTTTATGTATATCACACTTTGTGTGCTTTTTTCAATATGTTAAGATATTAGTGTTGATTATTTTATAACAACCAAAAATTTAAGGTGGTTATAGCGATGGGGCTCACCTCTTACCATTCCGAACAGAGAAGTTAAGCCCATTTGCGCCGATGGTATTGCATTTGTGGGAGAGTAGGTCGTCGCCTTTTTTTGAAAGCCCTTCATGGAAACATGGAGGGCTTTTTGTTTTTAATCATACTCCAAATTTTAAACACAAAAAAATCCAACAATTATATATTGTTGGATTTTTTTTACTTTATTAGGACTATAATTAGCCTTTAATCAAATTTCTAGAAATCACAATCTTCTGAATTTCAGAAGTGCCTTCATAAATCTGTGTAATTTTTGCGTCACGCATTAGTCGCTCTACATGGTATTCTTTAACAAAACCATTACCACCATGAATTTGTACAGCTTCTACTGTATGAGTCATCGCAACTTTTGAAGCAAATAATTTAGCCATTGCACTTGAAACATCATAGTTGCTACCTTGATCTTTATCCCAAGCTGCTTTCATAACTAAATGCCTAGCAGCTTCAATATCAGTGTACATATCAGCTAGCTTAAATGCAATTGCTTGGTGATTGCAAATTTCAGTACCAAACGCTTTCCTTTCTTTGCTATACTTTAAAGCAAGTTCATAAGCTCCGGAAGCTATACCTAATGCTTGTGAAGCAATACCAATTCGTCCACCAGAAAGTGTTTTCATTGCAAATTTAAAACCGAATCCATCTTCACCAATTCTATTAGCTCTAGGAACTTTAACATCATTAAATTGTAGTGTATGAGTATCACTTCCTCTAATGCCTAATTTATCTTCTTTTGGGCCGACATGAAAACCTGGAGTTCCTTTTTCTACAATAAATGCATTTATACCTCTGTGACCTTTGTCTTTGTCAGTTTGTGCAATTACTAAATAGACATCAGCTCTTCCTCCACTTGTAATCCAGTTTTTAGTACCATTAATAACATAATGGTCACCCATATCTATTGCAGTTGTTCTTTGAGATGTAGCATCACTACCAGCTTCTGGTTCACTTAAGCAAAATGCTCCAACAAACTCTCCAGTCGCTAATTTAGTTAAGTATTTTTGTTTTTGTTCTTCATTTCCATAGGCTTCAAGTCCATAACAAACTAAAGAGTTATTTACAGATACAATTACCGAAGCTGAAGCATCAACTTTAGATAATTCTTCCATTATTAATACATACGAAATGGCATCCATACCACTTCCTCCATATTTTGGATCGACCATAATACCCATAAAACCAAGATCTCCCATTTTTTTGACGAGTTCTTGTGGAAATTTTTGTTCGTTATCACGTTCTATAACGCCAGGAAGTAATTCTGTTTGTGCAAAATCGCGAGCTGCATCGCGAATCATGATATGTTCTTCTGTAAGACTAAAATCCATAGTTTGATTTTGTTGTTGATTTGATAAAAAATGATAGCAAAGATAGAGGTTTAATGGCATTTTTTCAAAACGAATTGCTATTTTTACTGATATGTTAAAAAATAGCTATAACGTTATAGGTATCATGTCTGGAACATCGCTTGATGGCATTGATTTGGCGTATATTACCTTTACTCATAATAAAAAATGGGAATTTACTATTCATAAAGCAGAGACAGTTAAATATAGTCATAAATGGCTTAAAAAACTAAAAAGTTTAGTTGCTTTGTCTATTTCTGAATTAAAAGTTCTAGATGACGATTATACGACTCATTTAAGTGAAATTATCAAAAAATTTATAGCAAAACATAATATTACAACCTTGGATGCTGTATGTTCTCATGGTCACACAGCATTACATCGACCAGAAAATAGGTTAACTTATCAAATTGGTAACCTACCTAAAATTGCATTGATTACAAAACAAAAGGTTGTTTGTGATTTTAGAGTTGAAGATGTTGAACTTGGAGGTCAAGGTGCCCCTTTGGTACCAATAGGAGATAGACTACTGTTTTCTGAATATGATTTTTGCTTGAATTTAGGAGGTTTTGCAAATATTTCCTCAGAGATTGATAATGAAAGGATTGCCTATGATATCTGTCCAGTTAATATTGTTTTAAATCATTATGTAAATAAGTTAGATTTGGATTATGATGACAAGGGCAAAATAGGATCTTCAGGAGAAATTAATATAGAACTATTGAATGATTTAAATTCATTAGAGTTTTATAAAAAGGAGCATCCAAAATCTTTAGGGTTAGAATGGGTTAAAACAGAAATATTTCCATTAGTAAACTCTTATAATCTTCAGGTTAATGATATTTTAAGAACACTAATTGAACACATTTCAATTCAAATAACAAAAGAAATTAATAAAAAAAGTAACGTAACAGTTTTAATAACTGGAGGAGGTGTTTACAACGATTTTTTAATTAAAAGTATTAAGGATAAGACTAAAAATGAGATTGTCATTCCAAATCAATTAATTATTGAGTTTAAAGAAGCATTGATTTTTGGGTTTCTAGGTGTTTTAAAATTACGAGATGAAGTCAACTGTTTAAGTAGTGTTACAGGAGCATTCAAAAATCATAGCTCAGGTAAAATATATATTCATTAAAATTATTAGAAAATTAATATTTAACGATTTTTAGTTTTTTATATTTGTTTCAGAATAACTAACTAGATGAAAGATTTACTTCAAAAGTACGAAGACAAAGAACCTGAAATTATTTTTAATTGGAAAGATCCTGAAACCGAAGCAGAAGGCTGGACAGTAATCAACTCATTACGAGGTGGAGCTGCAGGTGGTGGAACACGTATGCGTAAAGGGCTTGATATGAATGAAGTTTTATCATTAGCCAAAACGATGGAAGTTAAGTTTACTGTTTCTGGTCCTGCAATTGGTGGTGCAAAGTCTGGAATTAATTTTGACCCTCACGATCCAAGAAAAAAAGGCGTGTTAGAACGCTGGTATAAAGCAGTTTCACCATTACTTAAAAGTTATTATGGTACTGGTGGTGATTTGAATGTTGATGAGATTCATGAAGTAATTCCAATTACCGAAGAGAGTGGTGTTTGGCATCCACAAGAAGGTGTTTTCGAAGGTCATTTTAAGCCTACTCAAGCAGATAAAATTAATCGCATTGGTCAATTACGTCATGGTGTTATTAAAGTAATTGAAAACCCAAAATATTCTCCAGATGTTCGCCGAAAATATACAGTAGCCGATATGATTACTGGTTATGGTGTAGCAGAAGCTGCAAGACATTTTTATGACGTTCAAGGAGATTCAATAGTTGGTAAGCGAGCAATAGTTCAAGGTTTTGGTAATGTAGGTGCTGCTGCTGCTTTTTATTTATCGCAAATGGGAGCAAAGGTTGTTGGAATAATTGATATTGTTGGCGGATTAATTAAAGAAGAAGGCTTCACTTTTGAAGAAATCACTAACTTATACCTTAATAAAACCGGAAACACGCTTGTTAGTGATAATTTAATACCTTTTAATGTTATTAATGAAAAAATTTGGTCGTTAGAAACTGAAATATTTGCTCCTTGTGCAGCTTCAAGATTAATAACAAAACAACAAATAGATCAAATGATTGATACTGGTTTGGAAGTTATTTCATGTGGAGCTAATGTCCCTTTTGCAGATAAAGAGATTTTCTTTGGCCCTATAATGGAGTATACAGATAACAAAATCAGTTTAATTCCAGATTTTATTTCTAACTGTGGTATGGCAAGAGTGTTTGCATATTTTATGGAGCAAAAGGTACAAATGACAGATGATGCTATTTTTAGCGATACATCCAATAGAATAAAAGAAGCAATTAAAAAAGTATATAATAAAAATCAAACTAAAACAGGAGTAAGTGAGACAGCGTTTGAAATCGCTTTAAGTCAGCTTATTTAACATAGATATTTATGGAAACAGTAATTATATTAGTATTTGTAATAGGGTATTTAGCCATTACATTAGAGCACAGCATTAAAATTGACAAACTTATTCCTGCCTTAGTAATGATGGCAATAAGTTGGGCCCTTATTTCATTAGGATTAGAAACATTCCCACAATGGTTTGATTCAGCAAAGCATAGTTTATTAGAAGGATTTGGAGTAATGCCTCATGAAGAAAAGATGCATATAATGGAAGAAACATTATTACATCATTTAGGTAAAACTGCTGAAATTTTAGTTTTCCTTCTTGGAGCCATGACAATAGTTGAAATTATTGATTATTTTGATGGTTTTTCAACAATTAAAGGCTTTATAAAGACAAAGAGTAAGAAAAAAATACTTTGGATATTTTCAATTTTAGCATTCATTCTATCAGCAATAATAGATAATCTAACAGCTACAATTGTTTTAATATCTATACTACAAAAAATAGTAAAAGATAGAGATGTTCGTCTTTGGTATGCTGGTTTAATTATAATTGCGGCTAATGCAGGTGGAGCTTGGTCTCCTATAGGAGATGTAACTACAACAATGCTTTGGATAGGTAAAAAAGTATCAACAGATCACTTATTTGTTTACTTATTCTTACCGTCTTTAGTTTGTATGGCTATACCTTCATTTATTGCTTCATTTTTGCCTGTTTTCAAAGGAAAATTAGATATTGAAGAGAATGTAGATGATAAACCAAAAAGCAAATTTAGTTCTACAATGTTATATTTAGGACTTGGCGCAATAGTATCTGTGCCGATTTTTAAGACTATAACTCATTTGCCTCCATATGTAGGTATGATGTTAGCACTTGGCGTTGTAGCGATTTTTGCTGAATTATATAGTAGTTCTAAGTTTAGTTTAGCACAGTTTGACTCAGCAGAAAGTGATGCACATGCACATCATAGTCCTGTACATGCTTCATTATCTAAAATTGAATTACCGAGTATATTGTTTTTCTTAGGAATTTTAATGGCTGTAGCAGCACTTGAATCTTTAGGGATTTTGTTCGAATTTGCAACTGCTTTAAAAGAGGGTATGCCAATGTTAGGTACAGAGTTACATCATACAGGAGTCTCTGATTTAGTAATTTTACTTTTAGGTGTTGCATCTGCAGTAATTGATAATGTACCATTAGTAGCAGCAAGTTTAGGAATGTTTTCAGAGCCTATGGATAATGAACTTTGGCATTTTGTTGCTTATTCAGCTGGTACAGGAGGAAGTATGCTAATTATTGGTTCGGCAGCTGGTGTTGTCGCAATGGGAATGGAGAAAATAGATTTCTTTTGGTATTTGAAAAAAATCTCTTGGTTAGCCTTAATTGGGTTTTTAGCAGGCGCAGTTACATTTATGTTTACTAGAACAATATTTTAAAAGATATACTTAAGTTATTTTTTATACGTTAATACACTAATTAAACAAATTATAAATATGATATTACTGAGTAATATTCAAGATGGAGCAGAATTAGTTCCTGAAGGAGAATCTGTAGAAAAAACACTTTCTATTATCGAATTAATTGGTAGTGGAGGTACTGCAGGAATGATTATTATAGCCATCCTATTTGTGCTATTGTTTGTGGCCTTATATATTTATTTTGAGCGCATTTTTGCAATAAAAGCAGCATCAAAAATTGATGCAAATTTTATGAATCAAATTAAAGACCATGTGTCGCATGGTAAAATAGATTCAGCTCAATTATTATGTGCACAAGTAAATTCGCCAGTATCAAGGTTAATTAATAAAGGTATTACGAGAATTGGTAAACCTCTAGCTGATATAAATACAGCAATAGAAAACGCTGGTCGTCTAGAAGTTTATGAATTAGAAAAAAACGTTTCTGTTTTAGCAACAATTTCTGGCGTAGCTCCAATGATTGGGTTTCTTGGAACGGTTATTGGAATGATACTTTCTATATTTGAGATAGCTAATTCTGGTGGACAAATAGATATTAAGTTATTAGCTGACGGATTATATACAGCAATGACAACTACAGTTGGTGGACTTATAGTAGGTATTGTAGCATATATGGCATATAATCATTTAGTTGTAAAAACTGATAAAGTGATATACCAAATGGAAGCTAATTCGTTAGAGTTTTTAGACCATTTAAACGAGCCAATTTAATGAGAATTAGAGGAAGAAATAAAGTAACACCTGAGTTCAATATGTCGTCAATGACAGATATTGTATTCTTGTTATTGATATTTTTCATGTTGGCATCAACTTTGGTAACAACTAATGCAATAGACATATTGTTACCAAAAGCTAGTGGGAAAACTGAAAATAAAAAGTCAGTTGCAGTTAGTATAAAAGAAAATTTAACATACTATATAGACCAAAAAGTTGTTGGTGAAAGTATGTTAGAATCAGAATTAAAAACACTATTAGCTAATCAAGAAGAACCAACAATTGTTTTAAGAGCAGAAAAATCTGTAGCAGTAGAGCATGTTGTAAAAGTTATGGACATTGCTAATAGAAATAAATTTAAAGTTATTTTGGCAGTTAAGCCTAATGATTAAAAAATGAAATATTTAGAAACCATACATGAACGTAATTCAGCAAAAATCACAACACTAATTGTGGTCATTTTGTTGTTGCTTTTATTTGTAGTTGGTCATAAATATATGGATCCACCATTAGAATATGGTGTTGCAGTAAATTTTGGAAATTCTGAAGTAGGTAGCGGAGATGTTCAACCCTTAGAGCCAATAAAATCTGAGCCTAGAGAAGTTATTGAAGAGCCTCAAGTTAAAGAATCTAAAGTTGAGCAAACAAAAGCCGAGCCTTCAAAATCTGAAAAAGCTGCTGAAAAAGTTTTAACTGAAGATAATGCTGAATCAATAGCCATAAAAAAACAAAAAGAAGCTGCTGATGCAAAAGCAAAAGCAGATGCAAAGGCTAAGTCAGATGCAGAACGAGTACAAAGAGAAAAAGAAGCAGCTGAGGCCAAAAAACGACAAGAAGAAGCTGATACAAAGGCAAAAATTGATGCCATGATAGGTGGTGTAAAAAAATCGGATGGTAAAACGGCAGGTGGGGAAGGTCCTGATGGTAAGCCAGGTGATAAAGGCCAATTAAATGGAGATCCATATGAGCCTTATGTAGGTAATCCAGGAACTGGTGCAGGAGGCATGGGTTATGGTCTTAATGGGAGAGGCAAGCCTAGATTTGTATTGTCTGAAGGTTGTGAGAATGAATACGGATTAATCGTTGTTGATATTGTTGTTAATCAAAACGGGAACGTTATCGAAGCTACAGCAGGAGTTAAAGGCAGTAATAATATTACTAATTGTTTAAAAGAGGTAGCTAAAAAGATAGCAATGTCTTACAAATGGGAGGCTGATTCTAAAGCACCAACAAGGCAATATGGTAAAGTGAGTATAAATTTTACTCCTAACAATTAGAATGACTTACCAAGATACTGTCAACTGGATGTTTAAGCAGTTACCAATGTATCAAAACCAAGGTAAAACGGCATACAAGGCAAATTTAGACAACACATTACTTTTAGCAAAATACTTAAATCATCCTGAAGATAAATTTAAAACCATTCATGTAGCAGGTACAAATGGAAAAGGGTCTACTAGTCATATGTTGGCTTCAATACTTCAAGAAGCAGGATATAAAGTTGGTTTGTATACTTCACCACATTTAAAAGACTTTAGAGAGCGTATAAAGATTAATGGCAAAGATGTGAGCAAACAATTTGTTATTGGCTTTATACATAAGCATAAGTCATTTTTTGAGGCAAACTCACTGTCGTTTTTTGAAATGACTGTTGGAATGGCTTTCGATTATTTTTCAAGGAAAAAAGTAGATATAGCCATTATTGAAGTTGGTATGGGAGGACGATTAGATTCTACCAATATAATTACGCCTGAAGTATCAGTAATTACTAACATTGGATTAGATCATACACAATTTTTAGGAACGACATTAGAAGCTATCGCTGTTGAAAAGGGAGGAATCATTAAGCCTAACATTCCTGTCGTGATAGGTGAAACACAAATCGAAACACAATCTGTATTTAAAAGTTTGGCTAAAAAAAATCATTCAGAAATTTATTTTGCTGATCATAACATTGACAAAGTTTTTGAGTCTGACCTGAAAGGATTTTATCAACAAAGAAATATCAAAACTGTTCTTCAAACTATCAAAGTTATAAACTCTAAGTTTTTCAACATCTCAGATAAAAATTTAAAACAAGGATTGCTTAACGTTGTAAAAAATACTGGATTAAAAGGGCGTTGGCAAATATTGCAGAATTCACCTAAAGTTATTTGTGATACAGCACATAATAAAGAAGGTTTAAAATATGTAATGAATCAGCTCTTAAATGAAAACTTTAACCAATTGCATATTGTTTTTGGAGTTGTAAATGACAAAGATGTAGACTCAATTTTGCCTTTACTACCAAAAGAAGCTATTTATTATTTTTGTAGGCCCAATTTGCCAAGAGGTTTAGATGCAACAAAATTACATGATGTTTTTGTCTCCAACGGCTTCAAAGGCAATGTGTATCAGAGTGTTGAAGAAGCTTTAAATAGTGCAAAACAATATGCAGTTACTGATGATTTAATTTATGTTGGTGGAAGTACTTTTGTTGTAGCAGAAATAATTTAATTTTTTTTAAAAAAACCTTTTGCGAAATGAAAAACTAATTTATATTTGCAGTCCAATAACGAAGGGCGATTAGCTCAGCTGGTTCAGAGCACCTCGTTTACACCGAGGGGGTCGGGGGTTCGAACCCCTCATCGCCCACTAATCTAAAAAAGTTCATACAAACGTATGAACTTTTTTTATTGTGCTAAATCATTGCTAATTAAGTTGATTAAAGAAGCTCTAAAATGCGCTCAAGAGCCATTCCACGAGAACCTTTTATAAGTATAAATTTATTTTTTATTTGATTTAGTTGTAGTTCAGCTTTTAAATCATCAAAAGTCTCAAACTTTAGTATAGAAGTAATATTTACTTTGGTTTTGTAAAAATTTTTACCAACTAAAAAGGTATTACCTATACCGTTCTTCTCAAGATAATTTACAATATTCTGGTGTTCTTCTTCAGCTGTTGATCCTAACTCAAACATATCTCCCAAAAACAAAATTTTATTGTTTTTTTTCAATTGTTTAAAGTTTTCTAATGCTGCTAACATACTAGTTGGATTTGCGTTATACGCATCCATAATTATAGTATTACTACCTTTTTCTATTAGTTGGGACCTATTGTTTGTTGGTACATAACTTTCGATTGCAGAAACGATATTATTTAAATCTATTTTAAAGTAATTGCCTATAGCAATAGCAACAGCAATATTATTAAAGTTATATGTGCCTGCTAGATTGCTTTTAATTATTTTTTCTTTATATCGTATAGTTACGAAAGGTTGTGTGCTAACAAGTTCTATTATCGAATCGCTTGTAGAAGCTGTGCCAAATTTGTTTAAGTTATTATATTCTTCTGTCTGTTTTACTTGAGTTAAATCATTCTCATTAACAAAAATTAGTTTATTATGTTCTTTTAAATGATCATATAATTCTGACTTAGCTTTTATAACGCCTTCAATGCTTCCAAATCCTTCTATGTGAGCTTTCCCAAAGTTTGTTATCAATCCATAATCTGGTAAGGCTATATTGCTTAATAGCTCAATTTCCTTATGGTGATTTGCTCCCATTTCAATAATACCAATTTCAGTATCTTTAGTTAGTTTAAGAAGTGTTAAAGGTACTCCAATATGGTTGTTTAAATTTCCTTGTGTAGCTACAGTTTTAAATTGAGTTGATAATACTGCATTTATCAACTCTTTAGTGGTTGTTTTTCCATTACTGCCTGTTAATGCTATGATTGGAATATTTAACTGTTTTCTGTGGTATGTTGAAAGTTGCTGTAATGTTTTAAGTACATTACTCACAAGTAAATAATTTTTGTTGATTGCATATTCTTTTTCATCAACAACACAATATTTAGCTCCTTCTTTTAAAGCTTTTTTTGCAAATGTATTACCATTAAAATTTTCGCCTTTTAGTGCGAAAAACATACTGTTTTTGGTAATCTTTCTTGTGTCTGTACTTACTGAATCGCACTGCAGAAAGTAGTTGTAAATTTGATCTATACTCATAAAATAAATGTAATAAAAAAGTCCCAACACAAAGGTTAGGACTTTTTTTATTTATTAAAAATAATAAAATTAATGTCTAGTCTTATTTTTTCCTTTTGATTTTGAACCAACTCTAGACATTGCACATCTAAATCCGATGTAGTCTGTTGCCATATCTTGTGGGAAATAACGACGTTGAGCTGGGTCAATCCAGTATTCTCTATCTTTCCAAGAACCACCTTTATAAACTCTAGCGTTATCATTAATTAACGATGTTCTTTCATTAGATTTATCATAATTTTTAATTAACGCTCCAGCAGAATCTCTTTCAATTTTATGCTTTGGTGAGTTATACATTTTACCTGTTTCACTATCTGTAACAGTTTCATCTTCATTGAAATTTCCACCAAATTGACGCGAAGAACGTTTGTCTCCATCTCTAAAGTTTCTATTATCACTAGAATCAAAATTTGTTCTTAAGTATGTTTCATTTTCATTAACAGGAACTTGGTGTATTTCTCCTGGTAAATTTCTTGGAACTATTTTACCGTTGCTAAGTGTATCGTAAACGATATCATCTGTAGTTACAACTTTTACAGTTCCATCATCATTAATTGCATTTTTAGTATAAACGTTTCCACGATAGTAGTTGAAATCGTTAAACTCATCATCAACAATTGGTCGATAAACATCGGCAACCCATTCTGCAACATTTCCTGCCATATCATATAAACCAAAATCGTTAGGCTCATAAGATTTTACTTCAGCAGTAATATCAGCACCATCATCAGACCATCCAGCGATTCCGCCATAATCTCCTTTACCTTGCTTAAAGTTTGCTAACTGATCTCCTTTAGTTTTTCTTTTTCCTGATCTTGTATAAGAACCACTCCAAGGATATTTTTTTCTTCCACGAATAGTATTGTAGCTTCTCAATTCACTTAACCCTAGAGCTGCATATTCCCATTCCGCTTCAGAAGGCAAACGATATTCTGGAGTTATAATACCAGATTCTCTTTTTGCATAAACATTAATTTCTTCTCCAGCTGCATTTGTTTGTGTTCTTCTTTTACCTCCATTTAATATTTCATCGTTTCCACCAAAAGTTTCAGTTGGAGCGTTAATATAAGTGTCAGTATTAAAGTTTGCATCAGCAGAAACATCTGTTATACGAGCATCTCTTTTTAAGTAACCAGCACCTTCTAAATAAAGCTCATTTACACGATCAGTTCTCCAATCAGCAAACTCAACAGCTTGAATCCAGCTAACACCAACAACAGGATACTCGCCATAACCTGGATGACGTAAGTAGTTTTCTGTCATCATTTCAGCGTAGCCTAAACGATTTCTCCAAACTAAGGTGTCAGGTAATGCGCCTTCGTATATTAATTTGAAATTTGGATCATCTGGAGGATAAACTCGTTTTAACCAATCTAAATATTCTAAATACATTTTATTGGTAACTTCGGTTTCATCCATGTAAAATGATTGTACGTGTTGCTGATTAGGAGAGTTATTCCAATCATGCATCACATCATCTTGTACTTTACCCATAGTAAATGTACCACCTTCAATAAAAACTAAACCAGGCGAAGTGGCTTGTTCTTTAAAATTCGTATTGTACTGAAAACCACCATTTTTGTCATTGATTTTCCATCCAGTAGCTCTGGAATCGTTCTTAGATGACGATGATCTTTTACAGCTAAACATTGCTAAAGATAGCATTAGGGCTAATAATATCCTTAGATTTAAGACGTTTTTCATATCCATACTTTTTAAGTAAGCTAGTTAAATTTAGAGACGCAATATAGTAATTATAGAAATATTAACAACATTTTTTTAATCTATTTTACAAAAAAAATTGCATTTCATCCTTTTTTTTATACATAACAACGGATTTTTAATCAGTTTATCGATGTAATTTGTTTCTCAATAACGGTTGAAAAAATCATTTATTGTTGTAATTTTGAATAAAAAATTGCAACCTTATAATAACCTAATATTGTTAACGTTATTTATACTGATGATTTAATATTAGTTTTTAGCCGCTTTTTGGCTAATTATTATAATAAAGATTGACCAAATTGATGAAAAAATACTCTCTTCTAATTACTCTTCTGTTTTTTTCTATTTGTTTTTCACAACAAAAGAGATTTGAAATCAATTGGAGTGGAACAACAATTTTAAAGACAGATTACTCCACTATTGAAGTGCCAACTTTTAATAAAGAGAATTTTAGTTTTGATGAAACTAAAGGTTTAACTTTCTTTTCAGAGTGGGAAGCAAATAGTGAAATTAATGAAAGTTCGGTTAATTTAAGTAATGTAAGTTATTCAGTTATTTCTGTTACTGAATTAAAAGGGTTGTCAATTAATACGATTCCTAATACTCCAAAAATTAAATTATCAAATACTAATGCAAGAGGCAAACGCTCTGTGTTTTTTGAATTAACACCTATTATTAATGATAATGGAGTATATAAAAAGATAACGTCTTTTACTGTTAATTATAATGCATCTTCAAACAGAAATGCTTTAGCTGCAGAGCCTCAGGCTATTGTTAATTCAGTACTGAGTTCTGGTCAATGGTATCGTTTTTATGTAGATAAAACAGGAGTATTTAGAATTTCAAAAAGTTTTTTAAATCAATTAGGTGCGAATACCAATGTTGACCCTCGAACTGTTAAAATATATGGTAATGGTGGAGCAATGTTACCAATGCCTAATTCAGTTAGCTACCCTTTAGACTTAACTGAAAATGCTATTAAGTTTGTAGGAGAAGAAGATGGTGTCTTTAATAATGAAGATTATATATTGTTTTATGCTGAAGGACCAACAGGATATAATGCAGAGAGTATTACGAATATTAATGCTTACACAGACAAATCTTACTATTATGTAAATATAAGTAATGGCAATGGTAAACGAATTCAAAACATGGTTCAACCAAGTCAAGCAGCAAATATTAACGTAAATACATTTCAAGATTATCAATTCTACGAAGTTGATGAGTTTAATATAGCAAAGCTTGGTAGACGTTGGTTTAGTGATAGATTTGATATAGAAAATGAAAAAGTATTTAGTTTTAGTTTTCCAAATTTAATAACAACAGAACCAGTTAGGTTAAGAGTACTTGCAGCAGCTACAGCAGACGTGCAAACTACAATGCAAGTAAAAGCTAATGGTAATGCGATTGGGACTTTAGCATTTCAGCCAATTAATGATTCTTCATTAGCTAGTGGAAACTCTTTAGATAATAATATTACCGTTAATTCATCAGATATTGATGTTACTTTAACATACAATAATAATGGAAACCCTTCCTCACATGGCTATTTAGACTTTATTTCTTTAGAAGCGACTAGAAGTTTAAATTTTGAAGGAGATCAATTCATTTTTAAAAAAAATAGCATAGCAAGTTCTTCAGGAGTTGTTGAATATCAAATTTCTAATACATCAAATGTATCTGAAGTTTGGGATATTACAAATAAGTATGATGTAACAAATGTTATTAATTCTAATCAAAGTGCTACACTAAATTTTAAAGCAACCGCAGGAACATTAAGAAAGTATTTGGTTGTAACACCTTCAGATTATTACGTGCCATTAAGAGATGCTAATACCAGAGTTAATAATCAAAATATTAAGGGAACAATATTTAATAATGCCCAAGGACAATTTCAAGATGTTGACTACATAATTATTTCACCAAACAATTTTTTATCTCAAGCAGAAAGGTTAGCTCAAATTAATCGAGATCAGTATAATTTAAACGTTAAAGTTGTAACTCTAAATGAAATTTATACTGAATTTAGCTCTGGAAATCAAGATATTTCAGCCATTAGAAACCTTGTAAAATATGTATATGACAATGCAAGTGCTCCAGAAAACAGATTAAAATATTTATGTCTTTTTGGAGATGCTTCTTTTGATTATAAAAGTAGAATAAATAATAACACCAATATTGTTCCTGTATGGCATTCGTATAATAGTTTTAGTTTGACAAATTCTTTTGCTTCAGATGATTTCTTTGGAATGATGGACAGTAACGAAGGTAATATGGCAACTTCTAATAAATTAGATATAGCTGTTGGAAGAATTCTTGCAGAGACTCCTCAACGAGCAAAAGAGATGGTTGATAAAATTGATTTGTATTATCAAACAGGTTCATACGGAAGTTGGAGAAATAATTTTATTATCATTTCTGATGATGTAGATGAGCCTTATGAGGCTGTTTTACAACAGACCACAGATAATATAGCAAACGAAATAACGACAGAAAAGCCATTTTTAAATCCTATAAAAATACATGCAGATTCTTATCAGCAACAAGCATCAGCAAGTGGAGAAAGGTATCCAGCTGTAAACAAAGCTGTAAGAGATGCTATTGATGTTGGAGCATTGGTGATTAATTATTTTGGGCATGGAGGAGAAGATGGGCTTGCTCACGAGCGTATTTTCGATAAAAATGATTCTCAGGAAGTAAGCAATATATGTAAGTTTAATTGTTTTGTTACTGTTACTTGTGAGTATACTAAGTTTGATGATCCAACTCGTCCTACTGCAGGAGAATATTTGTATTGGAATAAACAAGGAGGATCTATAGGTCTTATAACAACAACTAGAGCAGTTTTTGTAAGTGTAGGAGTTTCTTTTAATATCGTTTTAGAACAATACCTTTTTGCTTATGGGTCAAACGAATATCCTTCTATGGCTGAGGCATTACGACTAACTAAAACACACTCATCAATTACTGGAATTGAACAAAAGCTTTTAGTGTTTTTTATAGGCGATCCAGCAATGAAGCTATCTTTTGCTAGGCCTAATATAAAACTTACTAAAATAAATGATGTGCCAATTGGGCAAAATAACGATGTTCTTGAAGCCTTAAGTAGAATAAAATTATCTGGAGAAGTTGTTGATGTTTCAGATAATCTATTATCAAATTATAATGGTGTATTAACAGCAACAATATTTGATAAAGAAATTGATAGACAAACATTAGGAAATGATGGAACCGTTCAAAATGGACAATATGTAATTATGAATTTTAAAACACTTGGCGAAGTTATTTTTAAAGGTCAGGCAACAATTACTAATGGGCAGTTTGATTTCGAGTTTGTTGTGCCTAGAGATATAGGTGTTCCAGTCGGGCCAGGTAAAGTGAGTTTTTATGCTAAAACAGAAAACCCATTACAAGACCAAGCAGGATCAAGTTTCGATATACAAGTTGGAGGCATTAACGAAAATGCAGAAGAAGATAATGTTGGGCCAGTTATTAACTTGTTTATGAATGATGAAAATTTTGTGTCTGGAGGGATTACAAATGAAGCGCCAACACTTTTGGTAAAGCTTCAAGACGATAATGGTATTAACACAGCAAGTGGTATTGGTCATGATATTGTCGCCACTATTGATGGTGATGAAACAAATCCATATGTGTTAAATGATTATTATCAAGCTAATGTAGATGATTATACAAATGGAAAAGTCTCTTATGGATTCAGAGATTTAACACCAGGATTGCACACTTTAACATTAAAAGCTTGGGATGTATATAACAATTCATCAACCGCTGAAATACAGTTTATTGTACATGATAAAGATGAAGAATTAGTCATTAATAATGTATTAAACTACCCAAATCCGTTCATAAATTACACCGAATTTTGGTTTAATCACAATAGTTCAGAGCCTTTAGACGTTTCTATACAGATATTCACTGTTTCAGGAAAGTTGGTAAGAACCTTAAATGGTCAAACAACTGGAGGTATAAAATCAACCAGTAATTTATCTAAAGATATCGTTTGGGATGGAAGAGATGATTTTGGAGATAAAATAGGAAAAGGAGTTTATATTTATAAACTCAAAGTAAGGTCAAATCAGCTTAATAAACAGGTCGAAAAGATTCAAAAACTTGTAATACTATAATAAAAATTTATATTTGCTTAATAAATTAATGCCTCAAACGCACTAATTAGAACCCAAAAATTGTATGAAAAAATTAATTTTAACTCTTATCACATTAACAGTTTATAATATATCTACTGCACAAGAAACAATTATTTTTGATAACCAATCTTCAGTTATAACAACTGGTGTTCCTTTTTTACTTATTGCATCAGATGCACGTGCTGCTGGTATGGGAGATATGGGAGTTGCTACATCTGTAGATGCATACTCACAACAATGGAATCAATCAAAATATGCGTTTTCTGAAGCTAAATCTGGTATTGGTGTTAGTTATACACCATATTTAAGTAAACTGGTGAATGATATTTTTCTTGGAAATGTAACCTATTTTAATAGACTTAATGAACGTAGTGCTTTTGCAGCAAGTTTTAAGTATTTTAGTTTAGGTGAAATAGGTATCGTGCAAGATGAATTTTCTGAAGAACTAATTGAAAAACCAAACGAACTTACAATAGACGCATCGTACTCTTTACGTTTGGCAGATCAATTCTCAATGGCTGTAGGTTTACGTTATTTACGTTCAGACCTTAGAATTCAAGCTGTCGATGCAAATGCAAGTGCAGCAAGCTCAATTGCTGTGGATATTTCTGGTTACTATCAAAGTGAAGAAAATGCTTACGATAGTTTTAATGGTCGTTGGAGAGCAGGTTTTGCAATTCAAAATTTAGGTCCAACAATTAAGTATGATGATGCTGGACGCGAGAACTTCTTACCAACAAACTTAAGACTTGGTGGTGGTTTCGATTTTATTTTTGATGATTATAATAAAGTAGCAGTTACTGCAGAAATTACTAAGCTATTAGTACCATCGCCTCCAATTTTAGGATTTGTTGATAATAATGATAACGGAACACAAGATAGTGATGAGCCAACTATAATTGTTGAAGGGCAATCTAATGATGTAAGCTTTATAAAAGGCGTATTCCAATCATTTGGTGATGCTCCAGGAGGATTCAGTGAAGAGCTTAAAGAATTTACTTGGGCTTTAGGAGCTGAATATCAATATGAAGATTCATTTGCATTTAGAGCAGGATATTTTAATGAAAGCGAAGAAAAAGGTGCACGTAAGTTTTTTGCTTTAGGAGCAGGATTTAAGTATACAACTATAAATATAGATATGTCGTATTTATTCTCAGCATCTAAAGTACAAAGCCCTTTAGAAAATACATTACGTTTTTCTCTAACCTTTAACTTTGGTGATGGAGAGTATGATGAATATTAGTAGTAATTAAAATAAGATATATAAAGACTATTGTTTTACTTAAAAGCAATAGTTTTTTTATCTAATACCATTTTTAAAATGAAGGAAGTAAAAATTGAGTCAACATTACTTGTATATGATAACTTTGATGAATTACCATCAGATGTTGCAATGTTGATGAGCAAAGCAATTGAAGTAAGGCAAAAAGCATATGCGCCTTACTCTAATTTTTATGTAGGTGCAGCAATATTGCTAGATAACGACGAAATAGTAACTGGTAATAATCAAGAAAATGCATCTTATCCATCTGGATTGTGTGCAGAACGAACAGCAATTTATTATGCTGGAGCTCAGTATCCTGATGCGAAAATTATCAGAATGGCATTAACAGCTGGATCTAAATCTCACCAAACCCTAACTCCAATACCACCTTGTGGAGCTTGTCGTCAGGCAATTGCCGAATACGAAGTAAAGCAGGAATCTCCAATTGAGATTTATTTTATGGGAGAAACAGGCAAAGTAGTAATGTCAAATTCACTAGCTAATTTATTGCCTTTAGTTTTCGATAAGTCGTTTCTATAACGATTTCGTAGAAATTTTACGAATAACAGTTTTTTCATTAGTAACTAAAGTACTATTTTTGTTATTCGTTTACTAAACTAACGTTACCAATGCAAAAAATCACAAAGGAAGTATACCTTAAGTGGTATGAGGATATGTTATTCTGGAGAAAGTTTGAAGACAAACTTGCAGCTGTATATATTCAACAAAAAGTAAGAGGATTTCTTCACTTGTATAATGGTCAAGAAGCTGTATTAGCAGGAGCTTTACATGCTATGGATTTGACTAAAGATAAAATGATAACCGCTTATCGTAATCACGTACAACCAATAGGTATGGGAGTTGATCCTAGACGTGTTATGGCAGAGCTATATGGTAAAGCAACAGGAACTTCGCAAGGTCTTGGAGGTTCTATGCATATCTTCTCTAAAGAACACCGTTTTTATGGTGGTCATGGTATTGTTGGAGGTCAAATTCCACTAGGAGCTGGTATAGCTTTTGGAGACAAATATCATGGTAGCGATGCTGTTACCTTATGTTGTTTTGGTGATGGAGCTGCAAGACAAGGTTCTCTTCACGAAACTTTTAACCTAGCTATGCTTTGGAAACTTCCAGTAGTTTTTGTTTGTGAAAACAATGGTTATGCTATGGGAACTTCTGTTGAGCGTACAGCAAACCATACAGATATCTGGAAACTTGGTTTAGGTTATGAAATGCCTTCAGGACCAGTAGATGGTATGAATCCTGTAAAAGTTGCAGAGGCGTTTGATGAAGCAATTCAAAGAGCACGTCGAGGTGATGGGCCAACTTTCCTAGAGTTAAAAACATACAGATATAGAGGTCACTCAATGAGTGATGCTCAACATTACAGAACTAAAGAAGAAGTTGCAGAATATCAAAAGATAGATCCAATTACTCAAGTAAAAGATATTTTGCTTGAAGAAAAGTATGCAACAGAAAAGGATATTGAAGTTATAGATAAGAGAGTTAAAGATTTAGTTTCTGAATGTGAAAAATTCGCTGAAGAATCTCCTTATCCAGAACTTAATGTAATGTACGATGCAGTATATGAGCAAAAAGATTATCCGTTTATTCAACATAAAATATAAGCTATGGCAGAAATCATAAACATGCCTCGTTTGAGCGACACCATGGAAGAAGGAACTGTTGCTACTTGGTTGAAAAAAGTAGGAGACAAAGTTAGTGAAGGCGATATTCTTGCCGAAATTGAAACCGATAAAGCGACTATTGAGTTTGAATCGTTTCATGAAGGAACATTACTTCATATTGGTGTACAAGAAGGAGAAACTACAAAAGTTGATGAGCTTTTAGCAATTATAGGAAAAGAAGGAGAAGATATTTCTGCACTTTTAAAAGGAGGAGAATCTAAACCTAAAGCTGAAGAAAAAGAAGCTAAAGAAGAAACTAAAACTGAAACAACAACAAGCGTTGAGATTCCAAAAGGTGTAACTGTGGTTACTATGCCACGACTAAGTGACACTATGGAAGAAGGTACTGTTGCTACTTGGCTTAAAAAAATTGGTGATGAGGTTAGTGAAGGCGATATTCTTGCCGAAATAGAAACCGATAAAGCTACTATGGAGTTTGAATCGTTTCAGTCAGGAACTTTATTGCATATAGGATTACAAGAAGGAGAGTCGGCAAAAGTAGATTCACTTTTGGCTATTATTGGTCCAAAAGGAACTGATGTTTCTGCTATTGCAAAAAACTTTAAAATAGAAGGCGCTTCTGAAAAAACTGAAGAAACTCCTAAAACTGAAACTAAAGTTGAAGCACCAAAACAAGAAACCACACCTAATGTAACGTCGAGCGTAGCCGAGACATCTTCAAACGGAAGAGTATTTGTTTCGCCATTAGCTAAAAAAATGGCTGAAGAAAAAGGCATTAATTTATCTCAAGTAAAAGGTAGTGGTGAGCATGGACGTATTGTAAAACGCGATATCGAAAACTTTACTCCTGGAGCTGTGTCAGCTGCTGCAGTTGGTAAATTTGTTCCATCAGGACAAGAAGATTTTGATGAGAAACCAAATTCTCAAATGCGTAAAGTAATTGCTAAACGTTTAGCAGAATCTAAATTTACTGCTCCACACTATTACTTAAATGTAGAGTTCGATATGGAAAATGCAATTGCTTTTAGAGAGCAATTCAACTCCATTCCAGATACTAAAATTTCATTCAACGACATGATTGTTAAAGCTTGTGCTTTAGCATTAAAACAGCATCCGCAAGTAAACTCACAATGGTTTGCAGATAAAATGCGATTAAATAACCATGTGCATATTGGAGTTGCAGTTGCAGTTGAAGACGGTTTGGTAGTTCCTGTGGTTCGTTTTGCTAATGAGCAAAGTTTACCTCAAATTGGTGCTGCAGTAAAAGATTATGCTGGTAGAGCAAGAAACAAAAAACTAACACCTCAAGAAATGGAAGGTAGCACGTTTACGGTTTCTAATCTAGGTATGTTTGGTATTGAGAGTTTTACATCAATTATAAATCAACCAAATTCAGCAATTTTATCTGTTGGAGCCATAGTTGAAAAACCAGTGGTTAAAAAAGGTCAAATAGTTGTTGGTAATACTATGAAGTTGTGTTTAGCTTGCGACCATAGAACTGTTGATGGTGCTACTGGAGCTCAATTCCTTCAAACACTAAAAGGATATATTGAGAATCCTGTAACGATGTTAGTATAATAAATAAATTGTCATTCTGAACTTGTTTCAGAATCTATAGCAATATCAATCCTGCTTCACGAATTTGAAGCAGGATTTTTTTATCTTTAGACTCTAATAAAAATATCTATGAAAAATATACTGCCTTTTTTTGTGTTACTACTTTTAGCAAGTTGTAAATCTTCAACTGTCGTTATGAATAATGACGACCCAAGTCAAAACATAATTCCTGAGCCATCTAAAAACGATGTTATTATGACATCAACTACTGAAGCTAATACAAAAATGCTTGTATTAGCATCAGAGCTTAAAGACATCGTTACATATTTAGCATCAGATGAATTGCAAGGAAGAAACACAGGAACAGAAGGTATAGATAAGGCAGCAACGTATATTGAAAACAAACTAAAATCGTATAATGTTAAGCCGTATTTTGAAACCTATAGAGATAACTATTTAGCTAAAGGAAAAGATGCTTTTAATGTTATTGGTTTTGTTGAAGGTAACGATCCAGAATTAAAAAAAGAAGTTATTATACTTGGCGCACATTACGACCATATCGGATTTGGCAAAAAGGTTGAAGGCGACTCTATTGCTAATGGCGCAAATGATGATGCTACAGGTACAGCAGCAGTATTAGCTATGGCAAAATATTTTGCAGCTAAAAAAAATAACAAACGCAGTATACTATTTACGCTTTACTCTGGTGAAGAAATGGGCTTGTTAGGTTCTAAACATTTGGCACAACGTTTAAAAGACCTAAATGTTGATTTGTATACAATGATAAATTTTGAAATGATTGGTGTTCCAATGGTTGGTAAAGAGTACGATGCCTATTTTACTGGTTTCGATTTATCTAATATGGCACCAAAACTTAATGAGTATGTAGATTACAGTTTATTAGGATTACTACCGCAAGCTAAAGAATACCAATTGTTTTATCGTTCAGATAATTATCCGTTTTATAAAGCGTTTAATAAGCCATGTCATGCTATATCAACTTTCGATTTTACAAATTATGATTATTACCATCATGTTGATGACGAAGCAGATAAAATGGATTATGAGTTTATGGCTACTTTGGTAAGTAAAATGATTCCAGCGTTTGAAGCTATGAGCAATACAGATACTAAAGAAATAAAAATGAATGAGTAAACATATTATTATTACAGGAACGAGTAGAGGTATAGGTTTTGAAATGGTTAAACAACTTTCAAAACAAGGTCATCATATATTGGCATTATCTCGTAACGAAGCTCCTGTAAAGGCTTTAAAACTTAAAAACGTTACTACATTTCCATTCGATTTGGGAGACGCTTATGCGTATAAAAAGGTTGAAGATTTTATTTCTAGCACATGGCATCATGTAGATATTTTAATCAATAATGCTGGTATGTTGCTCAACAAACCATTTGCCGAAACTAATATTTCAGATTTCGAAGAGGTTTATAAAACCAATGTATTTGGCGTTGCCGAATTAACAAGAGTTGTATTACCTTTTATGCGACAAGAAGGTCATGTAGTAACAATCAGTTCGATGGGAGGCGTTCAAGGTAGTATGAAGTTTCCTGGATTGGCAGCCTATAGTTCTAGTAAAGGAGCAGTTGTTACGTTAACCGAACTCCTTGCAGAAGAATATAAAGACTCAGGTATTTCGTTTAATGTATTAGCACTTGGTGCAGTGCAAACCGAAATGTTAGAAGAAGCATTTCCAGGTTATAAAGCACCAACATCTGCTGTTGATATGGCAACTTATATTAGCGATTTTGCGCTTAACGGGAATAAATTTTATAACGGAAAATTACTTCAGGTGTCTAACTCAACACCTTAATATTAGGCTTTAGTACAAACTAAAATAGTTTCATACTCATCAAAACCATAATAGTTATTAGGTTGTTCAGTATATGTTCTTACATCTACTTTAAAACCAGTTTCCTCTAATCGACTTTGTAAACCAGCAACCGAGTAAATCCTTACATGGTCTTCTTGTCCAAAATGTTTAAGACGCTCAGTTTCTGTGGTTATTGAAAGGTCTTCATAAGTGTCGCCATCTTTAAAAGGCGTTTGTATAATGCAATAACCATTAGGTTTTAGCACTCTGTACAATTCGCTCATCGCCTTTTTATCATCTTCAATATGCTCTAAAATATGATAACACGTAATAAGGTTAAAGGTATTATCAGTAATATCTAAATTGGTAATATCATATTGCTTATCTGCTAAAAAGGCATCAGTATAATCTGTACTAACATAATGTATTTTAGTATTGGCTTTAAATACGCGATACAAGTTTCGTGAAGGTGAGAAATCTAAATAATGAATGCCATCTTTTATAAATTCAGCATGTAATAATTGATGTAATCGTCTGCCTCTTGGTAAACTTCCACAACTTGGGCATAAAGTATCGTTGCTTTCTAAACGTATAAAAGACTTTAAAGATTTTGAGCACACAGTACAACTATGTTTTTTTCCTTTATAAAACAAATAGTAAACAGACCTAAAAGCAAGTTCGTTTTTAAATAAAAAATGTCTTGGTAGTATTGTTTTTAGCGCAGTCTTTAAACTTTTGTACATACAGTAATATTATCGTTTTACGCCTTGTGTGGTAAACGAAATACCTTGTTGACCTGAAGTAGATATCATAACAGCATCAAAAATTGGCTCATGACCAGTATGTTTTAAAGCCCATTCAAAAATAAAATTGGCACCTGTACCACCATGAGTATCTTTTTCATCAATAACAATTTCTATAGTCTCTAGAGGTTTTAAAAAGATAGGAAAATCAAAATACGTACGCGTTAAATCGCCTTTAGTGTTGTAGTAATCACCACGAAGCATATAAATAGTATCTGTAGAGCTAACATTACGTATGCTGGCAGTTACAGTAAGATTTATAGTTCTGTGCTCTGTAATACTATAAATCTCAGAATATACTGCCAAATAACTACTGCCTTTTATAAGGCTATCGCTATCTTTTAGGTTAATACTTCGTTTTTTCCAGTTTATTGGGTTTACCGAGCTTAGCTCTTTTTCGTCTTGTTTGCAAGACGAAAAACAGAATGCAATAACTAATATGTAAATAATGTTTTTCATTACTGCAAGTTAACTATTTTTTGGAGATTATTTTGAAGTTTCGTTAAACGGTCTTGTATAAGATTAGTTGCGTGTTTTAAGCATCAAATCTAGAAAATACAAACCGAATAGAAAATCCGCGAGGATTTTCGTAAGTAAGCTTGTACTAGCAATTAATTTTATACGGTGTTGGCATTTCGTTGTTTTTCACAGTATTGTTTTACATATTCCATGTTCTGCCGCTTCTCTTAATTCTAAATGGTTCTTTAATATATAAGGTTTTAACTGCCCATGAAATTGATAAATTTGTTGTAGTAAAGTTAAATATGTCAGGAAAATCTGATATCAATTCTCTGTTTTCCCTGTACTTCTTCATTAATTCAGATGCGAATTGTTTTTGTAAATCATAAGTAGCATTAATATCTGATATATCAAGGTCATAAATCTCTTCAATTTTTTCACAAAATTCTGTGATAAAACTTTTATAGGGTTCTTTGTTTTTTGACATTAGAGAGAATTCTTCGATAAATTCATCAAACCTTATTTGATTGATAATTACATATCTCATATCATCCCTGTCATTGATGTGGTCTTTCGGTGCACCACTTATAATTTTGTTCATTAAATCTCAGTTTGCTATTTCCTGATTTTTTATGTTAGAACTAAAATACCCATCAACAACACTCCCAACGTCAAGTGTGTGACAGTCAAAATATATTAGATTCAAATTATCATTACGACTCAAGCCATCATAGATTCCCATGATTATGTCGTTGGTTAAATCATTTATTGATACATTTTTCATTAAATTTGAGTGTTTTTATGATAATAATTATTTCTCATTTTGCCATTAATGTTTTCTCGCTTTAAATTAAAGTCATCTAAATTAAAGTTTACAATTTGATAGTTTTTTGTTGATTGTTCAACTTCTAAAGCAATGTCAGAGTTTTCTTTTATAATGAAGTTTTCAAGTAAGCTGTTATTCAACTTATATTTTAAAAAATCAATTAATAAATTACCATTTGGCTTTACTTTTCCACATCCAAAAACTGTTACTTTTAAATTTGTTGCTGGAATATCACCATCAGTTATACAAAAGATTTTATAATGCATAATGGTTACTTTTTATTTTGTTGGTTTTATGTGCTTTCAATTAAACATGTCAGAACGATGATTTTCATGGAATTTTAAATTTCGATTTTTCGTTTCAGAGTCAGTTTGGCAATGAATGGCAATGTTACGATATGGATGGTTTCAATACTGAAACAAGTTCAGCACAAGTTATCTATATCGATAGTTAAACGAAGTTACCTTTTTAAATTCAAAAAAACTATACGTAGTTCTACGTAATTTTTATCTAAAAACTAATTACAATTCTCTTATTTTTGTGGTATGCAACAAACGCTTAACCAATATATACCACAACCAGCAATTGCCTATGTTTTAGAGCTTTTAAAACATGATAATTTAGTGGTTAAAATAAAAAACGAACGCAAAACGCGTCATGGCGATTACCGAAAATTACCAAATGGCAAGCACCAAATTACTGTAAATGCTAATCTTAATCAGTATCGGTTTTTAATAACCCTTATACATGAGATTGCACATTTTGAGGCTTACAAAAATTATAATCGGTTTATAAAGCCACATGGTAAAGAGTGGAAACAAACGTTTCAGCATTTAATGTTGCCTGTTTTAAATCCAGAAGTGTTTCCTTTAGCGTTATTGCCACTTTTGGCTAAACATTTTAAAAATCCAAAAGCAAGTAGCGATACAGATACGTCATTAGCCTTTGCATTAAAGCAATTTGACGAAGCTAACGATAAAACCTATGTTTTTGAAGTACCTTTGGGGCAAACCTTTAAATTATATAACGGAAGAGTTTTTAAAAAAGGGGTAAAACGCCGAACGCGTTATGAAGGAGTTGAGGTTGCATCAGGAAAGTTGTATCTTTTCAACCCAAACGCAGAAGTAGAATTATTAGAACAATAACTAAACAATTTACTTTGTCATGCTGAATTTATTTCAGCATCTCAATAAATCAGTAATTTTCCTTTTTAAAGGGATTTATAAAAAAGATTGTCACGACCAAAAGGTCTTGCAACAACAATAATAATATGAAAAATAAAAATTATTATGCCATATTAATGGCTGGAGGAGTAGGCTCACGTTTTTGGCCAGTAAGCACACAAGATTTTCCTAAACAATTTCATGATATGTTAGGTACAGGAGATACGCTTATTCAAAAAACGTTTCATCGCTTGGCGAACTTAATTCCTAAAGAAAATATATTTATCCTTACCAACGAGTTGTATAACGATTTGGTGTTTGAACAATTACCAGAAGTTACAAAACGACAAGTAGTTTTAGAGCCTGCAATGCGTAATACTGCACCTTGCATTTTGTATGCTGCACTAAAAATTCAGAAAGAAAACAAAGATGCTGTAATGATTGTGGCGCCAAGTGACCACTGGATTGAAGATGAGCAAACATTTACCAATAATGTGCAACAAGCTTTCAATTTTTGTTCTACAAACAATGCATTAATGACGCTTGGTATTCAGCCAACCTTCCCAAATACTGGTTATGGTTATATTGAGTTTGACAAAGCATCAACCAATGCTATAAAGCCTGTGCATCAGTTTAGAGAAAAACCAGATTATGAAACTGCAAAATCGTTTATTAAACAAGGTAATTTTTTATGGAATGCTGGTATTTTTATGTGGAGTGTAAAGAGTGTTGTTGAAGCTTTTGAGAATAATCAACCTGAATTATTTAAGCTGTTTGAAAAAGGTATTTCGGTGTATAATACTGATGCTGAAGACGATTTTATTGCTAAAAATTATCCTAATGCAGAAAACATTTCGGTAGATTATGCCATTATGGAAACCTCTAAAAATGTGTTTGTATTACCTGCAGAATTCGATTGGAACGACCTTGGTACTTGGGGAAGTTTATATGATAAATTAGATAAAGATGAAAGCGGAAATGCAGTTGTAAATGCAAGAACGCTTACTGAAGATGCTTCAGGAAATATGATTCGTACCAAAACCGATAAAATTGTGGTTGTTGATGGATTAAGCGATTATATTATTGTAGATAAAGATGAGGTTTTACTTATCTTTCCGAAAGAAAAGGAGCAGGATATTAAAAAAGTGCTTCAAAAAGTAAAGCAGAAGTTTGGTGAAAATTATGGTTAATTATGGAAGAAAATAAGGCTAATTCTTCGAGCGAAGAGACTATACAAGATAAAAAAGTAACTGAATCTAAAGACGCATTAAAAAAAGATGCAAAAGGATTAGTTGAAAGTACTAGAAAATTTTTAAGAGACCTTTTAGATTTTCGTCAAGACACAGATCGTGACGCTACAATTGAAGCGATTAAAAATGACATTCCTTTTAAAGGTGCAACTGCATGGATTTTAATTTTTGCTGTATTTATTGCCTCTATTGGTCTTAATGTAAGTTCGGCTGCTGTTGTAATTGGAGCCATGTTAATTTCTCCATTAATGGGACCAATACTTGGTGTTGGTATGTCGTTAGCCTTAAACGATATTGATACTTTAAAGCGCTCGTTAATTAATTTATTGGTAATGGTGTTATTGAGTTTAATAACAGCTTATTTATATTTTCAACTGTCACCATTAACAGAATTAACGCCAGAATTAGAAGCCAGAACAAAACCAACAATATTAGATGTGTTAGTCGCCATTTTTGGTGGTTTAGCACTTATTGTTGCCAGAACTAAAAAAGGAACAATTGCCTCAGTAATTTTTGGTGTTGCAATTGCTACTGCCTTAATGCCTCCTTTATGTACAGCTGGTTATGGTTTAGCAGTTGGTAATTTAGAGTTCTTTTTTGGTGCTATGTATTTGTTTACAATTAATACCATTTTTATTGCGCTATCTACATTTTTAGTGCTTAAAGTATTGCAGTTTCCTATGCTTAAATATGCTAATTCTGCCAAACGTAAGCGTATTGCTCGATTTGCTTCAATACTAGCAATTATTGTTATGATACCTGCAATTTGGACGTTTGTAAACGTATTGAAAGAGAGTAATTTTAAGAAAGATGTAAAACAATTTGTTTCGAGAGAACTTGATGCTTTACCAAATGCTAATTACATAAAAAAACATGTAACATATAATTACAATCCTGATGGAGTGTCTAGTATTGAACTTACAACATTTGGAGCTGATGAAATACCAGAATCTACAATTGCTGTTTTGCAAGATAGATGTACTGAGTATAGTTCGTTAGTTGGCGCAAAGCTTTTGGTAAATCAAGCTAAAAACAGAGGGATAAATAATTTAGAGTATATGGAAGAATTGCGTTCTAGAGATTCTTTAGATTTATTATCACAAGCCCAAAAAATAAGTTATTTAGAAGAAAAGGCATTAAAGCTATCTAAGATTGAAAGAAATCAAATTCCGTTTGAAGAATTATTAAACGAAGTAAAAATAAATTATGAAAACGTTGAACGCTTTTCATATTCAAGTCAATTAACCTCAAACTTTAGTAAAATTGATACACTAGCTGTGTTTTCTGTAAAATGGAAAAACTCTGTAACAGATGAGGCTTTTATTGCAAAAGATAAAGATAAGATTGAGCGTTGGTTAAAAACAAGGCTGAAACTAGATACTTTGGTGGTTGAAAGATTAAAGTAGTTTACTGCTTTTCTTCAAGATACATTTGGCGTACTTTTTTCATTAATTCTGAAGAGTACACAAAGTCTGTTACTGTTTCGTTATCAGTTTTAAAGATGGTTTCATTGCTACCTTCCCAAGCTTTGAGCCCATCTTTTAGAAACACAATTTTCTGACCAATTTCCATAACCGAATTCATATCGTGCGAATTAATCATAGTTGTGATATTGTATTCTTGAGTAATTTCCTGAATAAGATTATCGATAACAATAGCAGTTTTTGGATCTAAACCAGAGTTTGGCTCGTCACAAAACAAATATTTAGGGTTGTTTACAATTGCTCTAGCAATAGCAACACGTTTTTGCATTCCACCAGAAGCTTCACTAGGCTTTTTTTTATGAGCATCGGCTAGGTTAACACGCTTTAATACAAAGTCTACTCGGTCTTCCATTTCACTTTTGCTTTGCTTTGTAAACATACGTAAAGGAAACATTACGTTTTCGGCAATTGTCATAGAATCAAATAGTGCGCTACCTTGAAAAACCATTCCCATTTCGGCTCTTAATTCACGTTTATCGTCTGCAGATAATTCAGAATACACTTTTCCATCATAAGAAATAGTGCCTTGTTCTGGTGTAAATAATCCTAATAAACATTTTAAAAATACTGTTTTACCAGAGCCACTTTGCCCAATTATAAGATTAGTTTTTCCTTTTTCGAAAGTTGTACTAATACCTTTTAAAACTTTAATATCACCAAACGATTTATGTATTTCTTTTACTTCTACCATTAGCTTAACAACATTTGAGTTAATACATAATTTAATAAGATAATCATTACACTCGTCCAAACAAATGCTGTCGTACTTGCTTTACCAACCTCAAGTGCTCCACCTTTCATATAATAGCCATAAAAAGAAGGAATGGTTGCTAATAAAAAGGCAAATACGAAAGTTTTTATAAAAGCATAAGTCATATGAAAAGGAATAAAATCCATTTGTACTCCAGTTATATAATCATCAAGAGTACTAAATCCTCCATAAACACAAGCTGCCATTCCGCCAATAATTCCTAAAAACATAGCGATTGAAATCACAAAAGGATATAACATCATGGCAATAAACTTAGGAAATACTAAATAGTTAATGGCGTTAATTCCCATAACTTCTAAAGCATCAATTTGTTCTGTTACACGCATTGTGCCTATACTAGAGGTTATAAATGAACCTACTTTACCAGCCATAATAATAGAAATAAAGGTAGGGGCAAACTCTAAAATAACCGATTGCCTAGTTGCAAAACCAACTAAGTATTTTGGAATTAAAGGGTTGCTAATGTTTAATGCGGTTTGTATGGTAACAACACCACCAACGAAAAAAGATATAAAAGCCACAATACCTAGTGAGCCTATAACCAAATCGTCAATATCTTTAAAAATTAAACCACGCATCACAGACCATTTAGTAGGCTTGCGAAACATTTCTTTAATCATTAAAAAATAAGCACCAATATTATGTAGATACGACATAGTAAATTTTGTAACTGCTAAAGTAAAAAAAACTAACACGTTTTTAACCCAAATTTAAAATTATGATTCTTTTAAAAGCTGTATTTTTGTGTTTTCAATTATAATCCACATTAATGAAGCAGTTTTTTTCAATTTTAGTTTTATTTATTTTAGTGTTATCATGCAAGGCTCAACAAGAGGTTGCAACGTCTTCAAACACCAATTCTACTAATATAAACACACAGCCAAAATTGGTTGTAGGTATTGTTGTAGACCAAATGCGATATGATTATTTAACACGCTTTTATAGCAAATATGGTGAAGGTGGATTTAAACGTATGATAAATGAAGGTTTTAATTGCAAAAACAATCATTTTAATTATGTGCCAACTAAAACTGGTCCAGGCCATGCGTCAATTTTTACTGGAACAACTCCAAAATATCATGGTATAATTGGTAATGATTGGTATGATAAGACATTAAAAAAGCAAGTGTATTGTGCAGAAGACAATAACTACGCTTCAGTTGGGACTACTAGCGATGCAGGACAAATGTCTCCAAGTAGAATGCTATCAACTACATTTGGAGATGAGAACAGATTATTTACTCAAATGAGAGGTAAAACAATAGGTATTTCAATTAAAGATAGAGGTGCAACTTTACCTGCTGGTCACACAGCTAATGCAGCTTATTGGTTCGATTTTGAGAATAATGGAAGTGGCAATTGGATAACAAGCACATTTTACATGAACGATTTGCCTAAATGGGTAAAAGATTTTAATAGCTCAGATATTACTGAGTCATATTTTAAAGTATGGAATACACTTTATGATATTAATACATACACTGAAAGTGGAAGTGATTTAAATTCATTTGAAGAAATTTTTAAAGGAAAAGAAACGGCTACATTTCCTTATGATTTACAAAGTTTAAAAGACAAGAATGATAATTTTAAAATTATTGCAGAATCACCTTATGGTAATAATTTAACTACAGACTTTGTTTTAGCAGCTATAGATGGTGAACAATTAGGGCAAGATGATTTTGCTGATGTTTTAACTATTAGCTATTCTAGTCCAGATAAAGTTGGTCATATTTTTGGACCTAACTCAAAAGAAGTTGAGGATACCTACTTGCGTTTAGATTTAGAATTAGAAAGATTATTTAAAGCTCTCGATGCGAAAGTAGGAGCAGGTAATTACACCGTGTTTTTAACAGCTGATCATGCTGCTCCAGATGCATTAGAATATATGAAATCTGTAAAAATACCTTCTGGATTTTTTGATGAAAGTAAAATGCAAAATGAGTTGAATGACTATTTAAAAACTAAATATGGAATTACAAAGGGTATTGTTAGCAGAATTAATAATCAATTGTTTTTTGACTATCAATTATTTGAAGAAAAGCAACTGGATTTACAAGCTATAAAAATTGAGCTAGCAAAAAAATTATTAAATTATGATTTAATTGATAAAGTTTATGTCACATCTGCTATTAATCAATTTGAAAATAATTCAGGTGTTTTGGAAACGTTATTAGCAAACGGACACAATCAAAAGCGTTCTGGTGACATCTTATTTGTGTTTGAACCTTATGTTCTTAAAGATACACCTTGGAATAGATTAGGAACAGACCATGGTACTGCACAAAATTATGATACTCATGTTCCATTATTATTTTTCGGAAAAGGAATTAGAAAAGGAGAAACACTTCAAAAAACTGAAATTACTGATATCGCTCCAACTATTTCTGCATTATTAGGAATTAGCTTTCCAAATGGAGCTATTGGTCAACCATTAGATTTTGTATTAGATTAATTTGAATAAAAAAAGTATATACTCAATTATTGTTGTCCTCATTGTTTTAGGAGTCTATGGCTATGAGCACTTTTTAAAAGAAAAAGAGGTTGCAGTAATTGTTGAAAAAGGCGAACAAGTAAAAACTAATACTAACGAATTTTTTTTACCAACGTCAACTACAGGGCAAGTTATTCATCATGAAGGATACTCATTGTCTTATAGCGAACCACATGAGCAAGCAGAATGGGTGGCTTACGAATTGAAGAAATCTCATTTGTCTAACTCTAATTTTAAGCGTCCTTATTTTGAAATTGATAAAGCTGTAAAAACAGGAGCTGCAAGTTGGAGAAACTATAAAAATTCAGGTTACGATAGAGGGCATTTGTGTCCTGCTGGAGATAAAAAGTATAGCCAAGCAGCTCATGATGAAACGTTTTTAACAAGTAATATAAGTCCGCAAGACCACGACTTCAATTCAGGTATTTGGAATACTTTAGAACAAAAAGTGCGCTATTGGGCAAGCAAGTATGATGGTGTTTTTGTAGTTATAGGTGGTGTTTTAAAAGGCGATTTAAAAACAATAGGAGAAGAACACGTAGCTGTGCCTAATGCTTTTTATAAAATTATTTTAGATAACAATAATGGTGCTACTAAAATGGTTGCATTTTTAATGCCTCATAAACCATCTGACTTGCCATTATATAAGTTTGTAGTAAGTGTCGATTCAATTGAAAAATTAACAGGAATAGATTTCTTCCCTGAATTAGATGAAGCAATTGAAAACGATTTAGAATCTAAAAGCGATTATAAAGGTTGGAGTTTTAACTAAATTTATTTAGCATGCCTTTCCAGCGAAGTTGTCTAATAAATAGACCTTGTTCTTTTGTAACTAAAAACTCAAGCTTATTCTGTTTTGCCTTAAAAAAACCAGTCATATAATCTTTAAATAAGCTAAAGCTACCTTTTTTATAGGCCAATTTTAAAGCAGAAATAAGTGTGATTGTAAATCCATAACGCATTTTGTACATCGCTTCACCTTGAAGATATTTTGAGGCTTTATTGTAACTTATGCCTGTTGGTTTTAGGTGTTTAACATGTAGCGTTTCGTCAGTTAAAATATTCCAGCCATAAAATTTAGCTAATAATTCGTCAACAGTATCCCAGCCCATTGAAGGTTTTAGTTTATCTATTTGAAGAAAGCAATCTTTTCGATAAGATTTCAAAGCGCCACGAATATGATCTTTTCGAGTTAAGTTTTCTAAAACCCAATCACCATTGTTTTGTATATAGCAAAAGCCACTTGCCATTCCTAGTTTTGGATTAGAGCTATAATGTTTTGAAAGTTGTTCTAAATAATTTGAAGGAAAAATTAAATCGGCATCAAACTTACAAATCACATCAAAACTATCATCTAAAGTTTCGTAGCCTTTATAAAAGGCATTAATTATTTTTGAACCTGGTAAATGCTCATTTGAAGACACATTGTTTACAAGTGTTACCCACGTATATTTTTTTGAAAAGTCTTCAATAATGGTTTTTGTATTGTCTGTAGAATTATCATTAACGACAACAACTTTTTTTGGCAATAATGATTGATTTGTCAACGACTCTAGAGTTTGACCAATAGAATCTTGCTCGTTATGTGCAGGAATGATGATGTAGAAATTCAAAATTGAAACTTTAAAACTTCAAAGTTAAACTCTTTCGGCATATACTATATAATATCTTGGAGTAAACCATCGTAAAATTGGTCTGACACCTATTTTTTTTGTTGGATTGGTCCATTTTTCTCGAGCTTTAATTTTCCAACCTGCTTTTTCAAGCAACCAATCAAATTGCCAATCTTCAAACTCATGATAATGTCTGTCTCGCATATCAGTTTTGCTTCTGTAAGCCGAAGAAAACCATAATTTTAAAGGTACACTAGCTACTAGCTTATCAGATTTAATTGATTTTAAAACTGTAAAAGGAGAGAGTAGGTGTTCAAAAATTTCAAACGCTGTTACGACTTCTGTATTAGAATTTGAAATTGAACTTGTGTCAATATCTAAATCTTCACCTTTAGTATTCTCAACAGCATAACCTTGTTGCTTCATAATTTCAGAAAAAGGATTAGAGACACCTAAATCTAAAATAGAAGCATTTTCAGAAACATGCTTTTTTAAAAATTCAATTGTTTTTTTATAGCGTTTGTTTGGGTAAGTGCCTTCGTACATCATTAATATTTATAAACAATAGCATTGATATGCATACCAGCACCTACACTTGCAAACATAACAACGTCGCCTTTGTTTACATGCTGATCTTTAATTTTATCATTTATAACTAAATCATATAAAGTAGGAATTGTAGCAACTGAACTATTACCTAATTCTTGAATACTCATAGGCATTATGCCTTCTGGTATTTCTTCATCATATAATTTGTAGAATCGTTTTAAAATAGCTTCATCCATTTTTTCATTAGCTTGATGAATGAATATTTTTTTAATGTCTTTTATGTTTACACCACTTTTATCAAGACAATCTTTCATTGCTAGAGGCACATTGCTTAAAGCAAATTCGTAAATTTTACGACCATCCATTTTTATGTATCGTGTATCTGGACACAATTCTTTATTATTAGAGTTTCCAAAAAACAAATAATAAGCTTCATCATAAGTAAAACTTGCAGTTTCATGAGCTAAAATTCCTCCATCACCATCAGTTGCTTCAACAATTGTTGCGCCAGCACCATCACTATAAATCATTGAGTCTCTATCATGCTTGTCGACAACTCTAGATAAAGTTTCTGTACCAATAACTAAACATTTTTTGGCAAGCCCAGCTTTTATAAAAGCATTTGCTTGTATAACGCCTTCTACCCAACCAGGGCAGCCAAACAAAATATCGTAAGCAACACATTTTGGGTTTTTAATACGTAAACTGTGTTTAATACGAGACGCTAAACAAGGTAAAATATCACTCTGAATAGTATTATGTTTTACATCGCCAAAATTATGAGCTACAATAATATAATCTAACTCTTCACGATTTATGTTTGCATCTTCTATTGCCTTTTCGGCCGCAAAAAAGCCTAAATCTGATGAGGTTAGATGATCATAAGCATATCTTCTTTCATCAATACCAGTAATTGCCTTAAACTTTTGAATAATCACTTCATTAGGATGTGTAAGCGTTGAACCATCAGTGTTTAAGAATTGATGTTGATGAAAATTCTCATTTTTTTCTATACTAGTAGGAATGTAACTTCCAGTCCCTGTGATTTTGATTGCCATTGCTATTAAATTTAATTCGATTCTCTAAAATACTTAATATTCGTTTTGATTATGTTGATTTTGAAGACTATTTGCTTAATATTATCAAATTGTTAAAAAATCTCTTTTAAATTAATCAAAATGCAATAAAAAAGCCTTCTTTTTAAAACATAAAAAGAAGGCTTTTATCAAAAATTTATTCTAGTCTGGAATTAAGCGTCCATATATTCTTCAATTGGAGCACAAGTACAGATTAAATTTCTGTCACCATAAGCATCATCAACACGTCTTACAGATGGCCAAAATTTATTATCTTGAACATAGCTTAAAGGATATGCAGCAGCCTCACGAGTATAAGGGAAATTCCAATCGTTTGCTGTTAACATAGCTAATGTGTGAGGTGCATTTTTAAGAACGTTATTATCTTCGTCTTTTGATGCATTATCAATTTCTTTTCTAATAGAAAGCATAGCATCACAAAAACGATCCATTTCTTCCATACTTTCGCTTTCTGTTGGCTCTATCATTAAAGTTCCAGCAACTGGAAAAGAAACTGTAGGAGCATGGAAACCATAATCCATTAAACGTTTGGCAATGTCTGTTACTTCAATACCATTTTCTTTAAAAGGACGACAATCTACAATCATTTCGTGAGCAGCACGACCTCTTTCACCTGAATACAACGTATCGAACTGACCTTGTAAGCGTTGTTTTATATAGTTTGCATTTAATATTGCCACCTTAGTCGCTTGTGTTAAGCCTTCAGCACCTAACATTGTTATATAACCATAAGAAATTAAACATGCTAAAGCAGAACCAAAAGGTGCAGCAGAGATAGCAGTTATGGCTTGATTTCCGCCTGTTTTTATAACAGGATTTCCTGGTAAAAATGGCACTAATTGTTTTGCAACACAAATTGGTCCAACACCTGGTCCACCACCTCCATGAGGAATAGCAAAGGTTTTATGAAGGTTAAGGTGACAAACATCAGCTCCAATATTTCCAGGATTTGTAAGTCCTACTTGAGCATTCATATTAGCACCATCCATATATACTTGTCCACCATTATCGTGGATTATTTGAGTAATTTCTCTAATAGCAGATTCGTAAACACCATGAGTTGAAGGATATGTTACCATTAAGCATGATAAATTATCTTTATGTAATAGTGCTTTTTCGCGTAAATCGTCAACATCAATATTTCCTTCTTCTGTAGATTTAGTTACTACAACTTTCATTCCAGCCATTACAGCACTCGCAGGATTTGTTCCGTGAGCAGATGAAGGAATTAAGCAAATATCTCTATGATGATCACCACGCGATTCATGATACGCCTTTATAACCATTAAACCAGCATACTCACCTTGAGCTCCGGAGTTTGGTTGTAAAGATGTGGCAGCAAAACCAGTAATTTCAGTTAATTGGTCTTCTAATTTTTTTAATACAATTTGATAACCTTCAGCTTGCTCAATTGGACAAAAAGGATGCATTGTTCCCCAATTTGACCAACTTAATGGTAACATTTCTGCAGCTGCATTAAGTTTCATTGTACATGAGCCTAATGAAATCATTGAGTGATTTAAAGATAAATCTTTACGCTCCAGCATTTTTATGTAACGCATTAATTCAGTTTCAGAATGATGTTTATTAAACACATCAAGCGTTAAAAATTCTGATTGACGTTGTAATGATTGAGCTATTTGAGTTGTTTCTTCTAATGAAGAAATATTAACTGTGTTTTTTTGAGCTGCTTTTGCAAAAATTGCTACAATTTCATTAGCATCTTTTAAAGATGTTGTTTGGTTGATTGAAATTGTTACAGTATCTGCATTTGGATAATAGAAATTGACTTCGTGGCTTTCAGCAATCTGTTTTATTTTCTCAGCATTAGCTTCAACTTTTAATGTGTCAAAAAATGAAGCGTTTGTCTGTTTGTATCCTAATTGACTTAATGCTTTTGCAACGCTAGATGCAGTTTGATGAACTTTATCAGCAATAAATTGAAGTCCTTTTGGTCCATGATATACTGCGTACATACCAGCCATAACAGCTAATAACACTTGTGCAGTACAGATGTTTGAAGTCGCTTTATCTCGTTTTATATGTTGTTCACGAGTTTGTAATGCCATACGTAAAGCTCTGTTACCATTCATGTCTTTAGTAACACCAATAATACGACCAGGAATATCACGCTTGTAAGCTTCTTTAGTAGCAAAATAGGCTGCATGTGGTCCACCATAACCCATCGGAATTCCGAAACGTTGTGTCGTGCCTACAACCACATCTGCTCCAAATTTACCAGGAGCTTCCAATTTTACTAAGCTTAATATATCTGCAGCAACTGCAACTTTTATTTGATTGTCATTTGCTTTCTTAATGAATGATTTTATATCACTTACTAATCCATCTTTACCAGGATATTGAAGTATTGCTCCAAAAAATTCTGATGAAAAATCAAAAGTGTCTTCGCTTCCAACAACTAATTCAACTCCTATTGGATTTGCTCTAGTTTGTAAAAGAGATAAGGTTTGAGGTAAAATAGCATCAGAAACAAAAAATTTATTGACATTATTTTTCTTCTGATCTCTTTCTCTAACAGCAAATAATAAGCTCATAGCTTCTGCAGCAGCAGTACTTTCGTCTAAAAGAGACGCGTTAGCAATTTCCATTCCTGTTAGGTCTGTAACCATAGTTTGGAAATTTAATAATGCTTCTAAACGACCTTGAGCAATTTCTGCCTGATAAGGTGTATATGCTGTATACCAACCTGGATTTTCTAAAATGTTACGCTGAATAACAGCGGGAACAATGGTTGGATGATACCCTAAACCGATATATGATTTGAATACTTTGTTTTTCTTTGATAATTCATGAATATGATTTAAGTACTCATATTCAGTCATTGGTTCATCTAAATTCAATCCGTTTTTTAAACGAATATCATCTGGAATTGTTTCATAAATAAGTTGGTCTAAACTGTCAACACCAATTGTTTTTAGCATTTGGTTTTGGTCGTTTTCATCAGGACCAATATGACGAAGTGCGAAAGCATTTGTATTCATTAAAATAAAGTTGTGTTTTGTGGCGCAAAATTACGTAAATATTGAAGAATTTTGGTTAACAAAAACTAAAGTTTTTAACCAATTCGCACTCTTATTAACACATTGCTTACTTTTGTATAATGAAGTATTTAAAGTCTGTTTTCGATTTTTATATCAACAGCAGTATTCACGTTGCTTTAGCTGTGTTTTGCTTAGCGTGGATTACACTTTTAGAGTTTGATATTGATTTTGATAAGACCCTTTTATATTTTATATTTTTTGCGTCTATAACAGGATATAATTTTGTTAAGTACTTTGGAATAGCAAAATTTCATCATCGAAGTCTTGCAAAATGGCTTCAGGTTATACAAGTATTCTCTTTTATGTGTTTTGTAATTATGTGCTATTTAGCATTACAGTTACAAATTAAGACATTGCTTTTTATTGCTGCTTTTTGTGTTTTAACATTTTTGTATGCAATTCCTTTTTTGCCTAAATATTTATTTATGGATTCTCAAAAAAACTTAAGAAGTATAGGAGGATTAAAAGTATATGTTATTGCTTTAGTTTGGGCAGGTGTAACAGTTATCTTACCATTAATTAACGTAGAGCACAATATTAATACAGATGTTACTTTAACATTAATACAGAGATTTATTGTTGTTATAATTTTAATGTTACCTTTTGAGATACGAGACCTTCAATTTGATAGTTTGAAACTGGCTACAATACCTCAAAAAATAGGCATTAAAAAAACAAAAACAATTGGTGTTTTATTAGGAATGTTATTTTTCTTTTTAGAATTTTTTAAAGATGAATTGAGTCCGATACAAATTACTATATCACTAATTATTACAATTGTGATGCTTTTGCTTTTAGTTTTTGCAAGAGTAAATCAAGGAAGGTATTATAGCTCTTTTTGGGTTGAAGGTATCCCGATTTTTTGGTTGTTATTAATCTTGATTTTTTAATTGATGCTTAAGCTGCTCATGTAGCTCCTGACGTTCATTTTGTTTTAAACACTGCACATTAGAAGATTTAATAGCTTCAGTTAGCTTTTTGTTTTTCTTTACATATGCTCTTGTAATACGACACCAAGTGTATCGTAAATTCAATTTTATCTTTTCCCATAAAGTTGCTTCGTTATACTGTGCTCTATCACAAATAAGCTTGGCTTCTTCACATGATATGAAAAGTAGATTTTTTTTCATTTTAATTAAAACCAGTTTTTTTCCATACATTCAGCCATTGATATTCTGGCTCTATGTATAATTACCCATAGGTTAGACGCAGTGATATTTAATTCATTACAAATTGTTTCTGTTTCTAAACCTTCAATAGTTTTCATTCTAAATACTGTTGCTTGTTTTTCTGGTAATTTGCTTAAACAATCATAAATTGCATCACCAAGTTCGGTATTTTCAATTACATCTTCGGCTGTTTTGTCAAAAGGATCTGCAACACGTTCTTCTAACCAATCGCCTTCGTTTTCATCAGCTGAATAACTCATTCTAACTTCGGCTTTTCCTTTGTTAGAGTTTATTTTTCTATAATAATCAATAATTTTTCGCTTTAAAATTGAAATTAGCCATGTACGTTCGCTTGCTTCACCCTTAAAGTTTTTCATTGATTTTAAACCAGCAAAAAAAGCATCCTGAACAAGATCCTTGGCAATCTCTCTATCATTTACTCGTGAAATAGTATAATTAAAGAGATAGTCAGAATACAAGTCTATCCATTTATTGGGATTTATTTGATGGTTAGGCATTTTCTGTTTTAGCAATTTATTTCAAAAATACTGTAAAAATTTTAATTATGTAGTATGTTTATTAATGCAGAATTGAGGTTTTCAAATTTAAATGTAAATCCTTTCTCTTGTAATCGTTTTGGGATTACATTTCTACTTTTAAGTACAAGCTCAGGCTCTGTGCCAATTAATTTTGCTCCGAAATTTAAAAGCCATTTAGGATGGTTTAAGCCAAAAGGAATTTTCATTGCTTTTCTTAATGATTTCATTAAGGTATTATTGTCTGTAGGTTTAGGCACTGAAAGATTGAAAGTACCAGTTGCATTTTCTAAATCTATTAAAAAATGTATAGCTCTTGCAAAATCTTCTTCATGTATCCAACTTACTTTTTGGTTACCAGAAGCTTGCTTGCCACCTAATCCAAATTTTGTTAAGTTTTTTAGAGGAATAAACGCACCACCTTTTTTGCCTAAAACAATTGCTGTTCTAATTATTATTTTCCTTGTTTTTGGGTTTTTAATAGTATTGAACGCTTCTTCCCATGATTTGGCGATATTCATTGAAAAATCACTACCAATCTCTCCAGATTCTTCATCCATTTCTTTGTCTAATGAATGTCTGTAAATTGTTGCAGTTGATGAGTTAATCCAGATTTTTGGTGGTTTTTCACATAAGTTAATTGCTAAACCTAAAGCATTAGTAGAGTCTATTCTTGAAGAATAAATAAGCTTTTTATTTTTCTCATTATATCTACAATCAACAGATTTTCCTGTAAGGTTTATAAGTACATCTGCATGTTCTAAATGCTTAGCCCATTTGCCTAAATCTTTTGCGTTCCAAAAGACTTCATTATCTCGTTTTGGGTTTCTGGTTAAAATTTTGATTTCATATTCTTTTTTAGAAAAATAAGATTCTAAAACCTGACCTAAAAAGCCACTTCCGCCTGCTATAATAATTGTTTTCATTTGTTGTTTTTTATTTGATTTAGTATTGTGAAAAAGTAAATGGCTAATGATAGAGGGATAATTATTAATCCTAAAACCCACATAAAAGTGTTAAAATGATTTCCTATCTGCGCTAGCCAGCATAAACCGTAAATAGTTATAAGAATCCAATAAATGTATATTTTCACTTTTTGTTTTTTATTAATTGTTTTCCAAAAGAATAATAAGATTAAAGAGCTTAACACTTGAATAAAACCTAAAACAATTTGCGCGTATAATCCATAAAATATTGTAATGTATAATATTGCTGTTAGGAGTAAGATAATTTTGTTAATGTAGTATATGATTTTCATTTTAATAAATTTTAAACTTTCAGAAAACATTGAAAGCATATTTTAAATTTTTTTATTTAATAAATTTTAATAATGATTTTGTTATCCAGTTTTGTTGTTGATTTACAATTTTATTAAGCATAATATCTGCAGTTTCAGTTAAATCGTGCAATGCTTTGGTTTGTTTAATAAGTTCTTTTGTTTTTTCTGTTCCGTCGTCTTTAATTGAAGATACTTCTTTTAAAATCTTAACAACAGGTTGGATTTCTCTACGACTACGTTCTTTAGCAATTATTCTAGCTAGTTCCTGAACATCTTTTTCGGTTGTAAAAAATTCTTTACGTTCTCCAGGAATCAATTCTTTAGTTACAATTCCCCAATCCATTAATTGGCGTAAATTCATACTAGTGTTACCTCTTGAAATTTTAAGTTCGTCCATAATATCTTCCATAGAAAGAGGTTTTGTAGAAATAAAAAGTAGTGCTTGTATTTGAGCCATTGCTTTATTAATGCCCCAAAGTGTACCTAAACTTCCCCAAGTACTAATGAATTTTTCTTTTGCTTCTTTATATTCCATAGGACAAATATATAATAATTTTTAAACTTTCAATAATTATTGAAAGTTTATTTTTTAATAAAAGTCTGAATTTAATTATTTAGCCTTTTAATCATGTTATTTTTCAATCAATCCAGCTCTTTTCAATAAAGCATCTGGTTTTGGCTCTTTACCTCTAAAGCGTTTGTATAAAACCATTGGGTCTTCTGTTCCGCCTTGCGACAATACATTGTCTTTAAATTTTTTGGCAACAGAAGAATTAAAAATACCTTCTTCTTTAAAAAATTCAAAAGCATCTGCATCAAGCACCTCAGCCCATTTATAGCTATAGTAACCTGAAGAATATCCACCTTGAAAAATATGAGAAAACGAAGTGCTCATACAATTTTCTTCAACATCTGGAAATAATTGAGTGTCTTTAAAAGCATTAAATTCGTGTGATTTTACATCTTTAATTGAAGTAGGATTAACACCATGCCAGCTCATATCTAATAAGCCAAAGCTTAACTGACGCAATGTTTGCATACCTTCATGAAAAGTTGATGATTCTTTTATTTTTGATACTAATTCCATAGGAATTAATTCTCCCGTTTTATAATGTGTAGCAAACAACTCTAAAGCTTCTTTTTCGTAACACCAGTTTTCTAACACTTGGCTTGGTAACTCTACAAAATCCCAATACACACTTGTGCCAGATAAGCTTGGGTAAGTTGTGTTGGCTAGCATGCCATGAAGTGCATGTCCAAACTCATGAAACAGAGTTGTAACTTCATTAAATGTTAGTAATGAAGGTTTACTTTTTGTTGGTTTTGTAAAATTGCAAACTATTGAAATGTGTGGTCTGTCATTAACACCATTTTTTATACTTTGAGATTTAAAAGACGTCATCCATGCGCCATTACGCTTTCCTGGTCTTGGGAAAAAATCGGCAAAAAAAACTGAAACCAAATCTCCTTGTCCATTTGTTACTTTATAGGTTAGTACATCGTCATGGTATTTGTCAATGCTAGTAATGGTTTCAAAATGTAAATCGTATAGCTTATTAGCAACACTAAACACACCGTTTATTACATTTTCTAGCTTAAAATATGGTTTTAGTTTTTCGTCATCTATATTAAATAACTTCTGTTTTAGCTTTTCTGAATAATATGCAGAATCCCATTTTTCTAGTTGATCAATACCATCTAAATCTTTAGCAAATTTTTGAAGTTCAGAAAATTCTTGTTGTGCAGCAGGTTTAGCTTTTTCAAGTAATTCGTTTAAAAATGCTTCAACTTTTTGAGGTGTTTTAGCCATACGTTCTTCTAAAACAAAATGCGCATGTGTTTTGTAGCCTAATAATTGAGCACGTTCAAAACGAAGTTTAGCAATATTTAAAACATTAGTTTGGTTATCTAAAGCATTACCTTTAAATGCTTTTTTACCTGCAGCTATAGCAAGTTTTTTTCTTAACTCTCTATTATCAGCATAAGTCATAAACGGAATATAACTTGGATAATCTAAAGTAAATAACCAGCCTTCTTTGTCTTTTGATTCTGCTAATTGATGTGCTGCTTCTATGGTTCCTTCTGGTAAACCTGCTAAATCTTTCTCATCTGTTATTAGCATTTCAAAATTGTTAGTTTCTGCTAATACATTTTCACCAAATTTTAATTTTAGTTTGCTTAATTCTTTATCAATTTCACGTAATTTTTTCTTTTTATCTTCTGATAGATTTGCACCATTACGAGAAAAACTTTTGTATTTTTTGTCTAGAAGCGTTTTCTGTTCAGTAGTTAAATCTAAATCATCTTTTGTATCATAAACCGCTTTTACACGTTTAAATAAATCTTCATTTAAACGAATATCATTACTAAACTCTGATAGCAAAGGTGAAACATCTTGTGCTATTTTTTGAATAGTGTCATTAGTTTCAGCAGAATTCAGGTTAAAGAAAATACTAGAAATTCTATCTAATTCATGCCCAGAAAAATCTAATGCTTCAATAGTATTGCTAAAGCTTGGTAATTCTGTATTATTTACAATTGCATCAATTTCAGCTTTTGCTTTTTCAATGGCAATTTTAAAGGCATCAAGAAAATGCTCGTCTTTAATTTTTGAAAAAGGAGCTGTATTATAAGGTGTATTAAAAGGACTGTTAAGGATATTCATTTTTTTATGCGATGTAAACTTTTATGTTGTAAAGTGTGATAAAATTCTTACTATATAATTGATTTTCTGATAATTAACTTAATTTTTACATATATTTTGAAATATATTATTATTTTTGCCGAAGATTATATAGAAGTGTCCGTATAAGACTCTGATAAATAATTGATTAATAGCTTTAAAACCTCGACGCAAGTCGGGGTTTTTTAAATTAAATCTTTTGAAGATTCAATAACTTTAGCTTTTAAACCTTCTTTATAAACAATTATTTTGTCTAAAACACATTGGTCTGAACTACCAATAATTTGAGCAGCTAAAATTCCAGCATTTTTTGCGCCATTTAAAGCTACAGTAGCTACAGGAACTCCTCCAGGCATTTGTAATATTGAAAGTACAGAATCCCAACCATCAATAGAGTTACTACTTTTTACAGGAACTCCAATTACAGGTAATGGTGTTAGTGAGGCAATCATTCCAGGTAAATGCGCAGCTCCACCAGCTCCAGCTATAATAACTGAAAAACCTCTTGTATGAGCATTTTTACCATAATCAAACATTTTTTCAGGTGTACGATGTGCTGAAACAATATCTACTTCAACAACGATATCAAACCCTTTTAAAATATCTATAGCTTCTTGCATTACTGGGAGGTCACTTTTGCTTCCCATAATAATTCCAACTTTACTCATAATTATTCACTTATAACTTTAATAGTATTCTTCACTGTTTCTGCAACTTTTCGCGCTTCGTTTAAATTTTCATTTACAATGGTTACATGTCCCATTTTGCGAAATGGTCTTGTTTGTTTTTTGCCATAAATATGAGGTGTTACACCATTCATATCCATTATGGTTTCAATGTTTTTATATAACACGTTTCCATTATAGCCTTCAGCTCCAACCAAATTTACCATAATTCCTGCAACTTTACTATCTGTATTTCCTAAAGGTAAATTTAAAATAGCTCTTAAATGTTGTTCAAATTGTGAAGTATAACTTGCTTCAATAGTTTGATGACCAGAATTGTGTGGTCTTGGAGCAACTTCGTTTACTAATATGTCATCATCTTTTGTTTGAAACATTTCAACAGCCAATAAGCCAACATGGTTAAAAGCATTAGAAACTTTTAAGGCAATATCTTGAGCCTTTTTGGCAACTTCTTCATCAATTCGCGCAGGACAAATAACATATTCTACTTGGTTGGCTTCTGGATGAAACTCCATTTCAACAACAGGATATGTTTTTATATCACCTTTTACATTTCGGCTAACTATTACAGCGAGTTCATTTTTAAAAGGAATCATAGTTTCTGCAATGCACTCTGTATTTGGTAAATCTTTTAAGTCATCAATTGTTCTAACAACTTTTACACCATTTCCATCATAGCCAAATTGTGCACTTTTCCATACAAATGGGAATTGTAACCCTCCGTTTGATATTGCGTCTTCAATTTCTGAAGTATATGCAAAACGAGAAAATGCTGCAGTTGGAATATTATGGTCTAAATAAAATAATTTTTGAGTGGCTTTATTTTGAATTGTTCGTAGTGTTTTTGAAGATGGATATACTTTTTTGCCTTCTTTTTCTAAAGTTTCAAGTGCATCAACATTAACATTCTCAATTTCAAAAGTTAATACATCTACTTTTTTTCCGAACTCATAAACGGTTTTGTAATCTAATAAATCACCTTTATAAAATTCGTTACAGGCAATTTTGCAAGGTGCTTCATCACTAGCATCTAATACGCAAGTATAAATATCAAACTTTCTGGTTTCATTAAGCAACATTTTACCTAATTGTCCACCACCAAGAATACCAAGTTTAAAATTTGAAGAAAAATAGCTCATTTTTTGTTACAGATTCTTTTGGTTTCTGCAAAAATACATTTAAAAATACAACTCTATATAAAAATCGTAAATCAAAAATGGGTATTACTTAATCTATTGATTATCTTTGCCACTTTAAAAATTATTAGAACATTGATTAAGCTTCACGATTTATACTTTAAACCATTTATTTCTGAAAAAGAAATTGAACAAACAGTTCAGAGAATGGCAATTGAAGTTGCTAAAGATTTGAAAGATGAAATTCCAGTATTTATTGGAATTTTAAATGGCTCATTTATGTTTGTTAGTGATTTTGTAAAAAAATATCCAAAGCCTTGTGAAGTAACCTTTATCAAGCTTGCTTCTTACGAAGGTGTAAAATCAACAGAAGACATACAGCGCTTAATTGGTTTGACACAAGATTTAACTGGCAGAACAGTAGTAATCCTTGAAGATATTATCGATTCTGGTAATACTTTAGAAGAAGTTCATCGCATTTTTAGAAATGAAAACGTAAAAGAACTTAAAATTGCAACACTGTTTTACAAGCCTGAAGCTTATAAAAAAGATTATAAGTTACATTACGTTGGTATGAAAATACCTAATAAATTTATAGTTGGTTACGGATTAGATTTTGACGGATTAGGAAGAGATTTACCTGAAATATACCAATTAAAAACAACACAACACATGACAAATTTAGTGCTATTTGGACCTCCAGGAGCAGGAAAAGGGACACAAGCCAACTTTTTAAAAGAAAAATATAATTTAGTGCATATTTCTACAGGAGATGTGTTTCGTTACAATATAAAAAATGAAACGGCTTTAGGAATGCTAGCAAAATCTTATATGGATAAAGGGCAATTGGTTCCAGACCAAGTTACTATTGACATGTTAAATGCTGAAGTTGAGAAAAATGCTGATGCTAAAGGATTTATTTTTGATGGATTTCCTCGTACAAATGCACAAGCAAAAGCATTAGATGTACTACTAAATGAAAAAGATTCAGAAATAAACGCAATGATTGCTTTAGAGGTTGATGATGAGGTGTTAGTTAAACGATTATTAGAAAGAGGTAAAACTAGCGGAAGACCAGATGATGCCGATGAAAGCATCATCAGAAATAGAATAAAAGAATACTACAATAAAACAGCAATACTTAAAGATTACTATTCAGCACAAAACAAATATTATGGAGTTGATGGTGTTGGAAGTATCGATCAAATTACAGAACGATTAAGCGCTGTTATAGATAAGTTATAGTAACTTTTCTAATTCAATAAATGATAAAGATTTTCCGCTTTCTCGGAAACGAAAAAATAACTACACGATGACTGAAGGGAATTTTGTTGACTATGTAAAAATGTATGTTACTTCTGGAAATGGAGGAAAAGGATCAATGCATTTACATCGCGAAAAGTTTGTTACCAAAGGAGGACCAGATGGAGGTGATGGAGGACGAGGAGGTCATGTGATTATTAGAGGAAACGAAAACCTTTGGACATTACTACACTTAAAATTTAAAAAGCATGTGCAAGCTGGTCATGGAGAACATGGTAGTAAAAGCAGAAGCACAGGTGCTGATGGTCAAGACGAGTACATAGATGTGCCTTTAGGAACTGTGGTTAGAGATGCTGAATCAAATGATATACTTTTTGAGATTACAGAACATAACCAAGAAAAAATTGTTGTAGAAGGTGGAATGGGAGGCTTAGGAAACTGGCATTTTAGAACTTCTACAAACCAAACACCACGATACGCTCAACCAGGAATACCAAAGCAAGAAAAAGAAATCTTAATGGAACTTAAGATTTTAGCTGATGTTGGTTTAGTTGGATTTCCAAATGCAGGTAAATCAACACTTTTATCTGTTATTACTTCTGCAAAACCAAAAATCGCAGATTATGAGTTTACAACCTTAAAGCCTAATTTGGGAATTGTTCAATATCGCGATTTTCAAACTTTTGTTATGGCAGATATTCCTGGAATTATTGAAGGAGCTGCTGAAGGTAAAGGCCTTGGTCACTATTTTTTACGTCATATAGAGCGTAACTCAATCCTTTTATTTCTTATTCCTGCTGATGCTAAAGACATAAAAAAACAATACGATATTCTGTTAGATGAATTACGTCGTTATAATCCTGAAATGCTAGATAAAGACCGACTTATTGCTATTTCAAAATGTGATATGTTAGACGATGAACTTAAAGCAGAACTCAAAGTAGAGCTAGATAAAGAACTTCCTATAGATTATATGTTTATTTCTTCAGTAGCACAACAAGGTATAACTGAGTTAAAAGATAAACTCTGGAAAATGCTTAACTAAACAGCATTTTATTATGGCTTTAATTTTTTCATTATCTTTAAAATAAAAAGCCATGAAATCATTTATAACAATACTATTATTGGTGCTAGTTGTTTCTTGTGCACCAATTTATGTTAATTACGATTACGAGAAAACAGCAGATTTTTCTACTTACAAAACCTACAATTATTATTCACAAATGGACACAGGTTTAAGTGAGTTAGACACCAAACGATTTATTGATGCTTTGAACTTAAAAATGCAGGCAATAGGGCTTTCAATTTCAGATACTCCAGACTTTTACGTAGATATAAAAACTAATGAATTTCATGGTGCACAACGTAATAATGTTGGTTTAGGTGTTGGTGGTGGAGGAGGAAATGTTGGAGGAGGTATTTCAATAGGAATACCAATTGGCCAATCAAACATCAATCGTCAAATTACTCTAGATTTTGTTGATGAAAATAAAGCAGGTTTGTTTTGGCAAGCTGTAAGTGAAAGTTCATACAACCCAAATGCAAATCCAGAGCAACGTGAAAAACAAATGAAAGCTATTGTAGAAAAAGTGTTGTCTAAATATCCACCAAAAAAGAAATAAAAAAAGGTTGTCTGAAAAGTTTAAAAACCTCTTTGTTTTATACAGCAAGTAAATCTTTATACTTGTCTCTGTAAGCATAAAGCATTACAATATTTAAAACTAATAAAATTAGTGCTCCTGCAATATCTGAAGGGCTTAAATAGATGTGAAAAAGTACAGCGTTTATAGAAACACTCATTAAAATGATAGCCATTAAAGCTCCATATTTATTAAAAATAAACGATAAGCCAGCCAACAACTCTACTGCTCCAACAAGGTATAAAGTTTTTGTTGACATTAGCGCTGTCATATAATTCATTACAGCTTCTGGTAAATTTTCTGGAGCAGGAATGAAATTAAAAAACTTATTTGCACCAAAAATGGCAATTAAAATTCCGAAAACTATTCGGATAATAGTTAATGCTTTATTCATAATTTTAAATGTATTAGTTAGTGAATTAAATTTATGAAAAAAACAAATCCGTTTAACGAAATTAATCAACCTTCACTCTAATGCCTTCACTATGACTGCTAAATTCTGGAGCATACATACTTTGAATGGTTGTAATACCATTACTCATATTTCCAGCATTATTTACTCTTAAATCATACTCAAAAACATAAATCCCTTTTGGTAAATAGTCAAAAAAGAAGTTGGTTGAAGCATCTTTAGTTGCTTCATAATAACCTAATCCGTCTTGCCATTTGTATTGAGACAGAACATTAACTGGTTCAAAACCTGCAGCACGCATATCTTTCATGTGGATAAACTCCATATCTCTATCACTGCGTAATTCAATACGAACTCTTACCAAGTCACCAACTTTTAAAGCAGTAGCTTCTGTGATTTCTGAAATTTGTTCGCCTTTATCTGTATTCGTTTTAAGGAATAATTTTTTCTTCAGTTTTAAAGGAGTTTCAGCAGATGTAATTTTATCTAAATCTTCAAAATATTGCCAGTATAAACTTCCCCAAGCAATTCCATTACCTTTTTTAGTCAGCTTTACTGTTGCCATTTCAGGTTTAATTTCTGAAGAATTCCATGATGTTTTATAATAACCTGTTCCAGCCTCAACTTTTACATTATCTAATTTTGAAGGTTCTATGTTTTTGTTTCCAACCAAAACATCAACAGCTTCTGTAACACTTAACCAATCACTTCCTTGAAGCAATAAGGCATATACAGCTTCGGTAGTTGCTTTTGTGGTTTTCCAGCTATTGGTTTGTTTGTTTTTAAGCAACCATATTTTTAGGTTATCTACAGTTTTGGTGTCGTTTTCAATTTCTGAAAACGCTTCAATCATTAAAGCTTGGGTTTCAATTGGCGCTTGGTACCAATACCATGAACTTGTGTTTTCCTTCCAGTACATACCTAACTCGTCATTAGTGATGCTATTCTCTTTTAATGATTTTAAGATTTTGGCAGCTGTTTTTTTATCTCCCATTCTGTGCATTACTAAAGCCATTAATCCTTTTGAGTACAATGGTTTATTTAGCCAATATTTTTTAATTTGTGAATGATAGTAATCCATCACCTCTTTAACTTCTTTAGATGTTTTAGTATCAGGCATAAAGCTTCGCATATACATAAACTGAAGTTGTGTTGAGCTTAAATGCTCTTTACTTAAATCGGCTTTTGCATTATATTTTCTGATGTCTTTATATTCTTGAACAAATTCATCATCAAGATAGGCAATCGCTTTGTTTACCATTTGTGATGTCTCAATTTTGCCAGACGCATTAGTAAGATGATTTAAATGTGTAAAACCAGTGATGATATGTTGTGTGATGTAACGGTTTGGTCGTCCACCTTCAAACCAAGGCCAAGCACCATTGCTCATTTGGTTGTTTTCTAATTTGCGTTTTGCAGATTGCAATTCATTATTCATTTTGTTTAAATCGAATAATAGAGCGATGCGTTTTTTCTGTTCGGTTTCAGATTGTGCGTCACGCAACCAAGGTGTTTCTTGAATAAGAATGCTTTTCAGTTCTTCATTTTTTTCAAGATTGCTAATTAAAGCATCTGTGTTTTTCCATTGGTTGAACACTTCTTGGATCCTCGGATTGCTATTCGCAATATGACTAGCTAAAGCATTAGCATAAAATCGGGAAAAGGTTTGCTCGTTACATTCATAAGGGTATTCCATTAAATATGGTAAGGCTTGCACAGCATACCAAGCAGGATTAGAGGTCATCTCTAATGTTAATTTATGATGCTTTAACGTTGTTGAGGTATTTGTTTTTAACTTATCTAATGTAAACGTTCTTGTTTCGTTAGAACGAATCCACATGGGCAAGGTCTCAGTGACCAACATTCTGTTGGTTAAAACAGGTAAGGCATTTTGCTCACCATCACTAAAATCACCCGATTTGGCTATGATTTTATACTGAATAGCATCAACATCATCTGGAATGGTTAAATTCCAAGATACTTGTGTGTTGCCTTTAGCGTCGAGAGAAAAGGTCTCGACTGCGCTCGACATGACAAGTACTTGTGAGATGTCTTTTCCAGTCATCGCATCAGTCAATTCTAATTTTGCTTGACCTAATAATTGTTTATCTGTAAGGTTTGCAATTTTTGTGCTTATGGTAATTTGGTCACCTTGACGTAAAAAACGTGGTGCATTTGGGATGACCATTAGCTCTTTTTGAGTGACAGTCTCTAATGTTTTTGTTGCACTTTCCAAGGTTTTGGTATGAGCCAATAACTGCAATTTCCATTTGGTTAATGCTTCTGGAGTTGTAAAATTAAAACTCACATTACCTTCAGCATCTGTTTGTAATTGTGGAAAGAAAAACGCAGTTTCTTGAAGGTTTTTACGAATTGTTACATTGTCGAAAGATTCTTGTTTTTCTGAAATGTTCTGCTGTAAGTTTTCTTTTTCTTTATTTTGAATATAACCTTCATCAACAAACCCAGCATTACCAGCAGAATCTTTCATTTCAGAAGTTGACACTTTCATCATAGCGTCTTCTACATACATATTAGAAACAGCAGAAGTTAATTCATCTCTTGACTTTGTACTAAAACCAACAACTACAATTTCATCTAGTTGCGAATAGTCAGGAATAAGGGTTACAATTAAATAATTGAAATTATTAATTTTGATTTCGAGTGATTTATAGCCTAAAAAGCTAAAAACTAAATTGGTATTATCCTTTGCGTTAATTGAAAAATTTCCATCAAAATCAGATTGTACACCATTTGTAGAGTCTTTAGCAATTATAATTACTCCTGGTAATACTAAACCATTTTCATCTAATATTATGCCTTTTATGTTTCCATCTTTAATTGAATCCTTTTTACTAGATGTATATGATGACGGGATATTTGCATATAGACTATTTAAATATTGACGTCTGTATTGATTGTTATCGCTTAAATAAAACCCAAACCAATTCAACTGGTCATAATTTTGAGTAGGATAACTAAAATAGCGTTGGTCATCGTTATAAACTCTAAAGTTGCTTGTACCAAAGCTTCGGTTGGCATTTCGTCTGCTATACGAATTGTACGTAGACTTGTATAAAGGGTTGAAACTCCAACTGTGTGTTGTAAATTGGTCTAAAGACGCATCGTACATACTTGCTAATAGTTCAGCGCTAACTTTGTCGCCTTTTGGACCTTTTACTTTAAAGCTCCAAGTCTCATCAGTGCCTGGTTGTAATTTATCCCTAAACGTTGTGGTTTCTATCTCTAAATCTGTTTTAGGATAAGGAACAGAAATGAGTTCGGTACCAGATTGAAACGTATTATAAACAGCACAACTATAATGAACAGCAAAGCCACCAACATCATCTTTATTTACAGGAATGGCTATCGTTTTTTTGTTATTGCTTAATGGAATGATATAGGTATTGATAATTTTTTGGTTTTTTTCAATATCGACAGTGATTGTTATGTTTTCTGCTGCACTACCAAAAGTTAAAATTACATTCTCACCAGTTTTGTAGTTAGATTTATCAGTTGTAACGCTAAATAATTGATGGTCTGCAAGTGTGTTGTCGTTATCACTATATAAGCTAGTTTTGACTTCGTCTTTAACGAGTTGACCAAACTTATCTTTGCTCTCCAGTACAATAACATATTGCCCAGACTCCCATTTTTTAATATTACCAAGTTCTAATGTTTTAGATTTAGAGGTATCGAATTTTTGTTCTAATACCAGTTTGCCTTTTTTCCAAGTGTCTGCATTATGCTCATCATCATAAGCTTCATGAGGGAATAAGCGTTTGAACTCGTCTTTAGTCATCGATTTGTAATCTGGAGCAGACCAAGGACGTGGACGTAATGCTGATTGTGGAGCAACAAGTTTGTATATTTTTATGGTCCCTGTTGCTGGTACAAATTCTCCATTTAGGTTTTTAGTATCGATAGACAATTTATGGTCCTTTTTTGTTTTGTCTAATTGATTTGCTACTGTGATGTTTGCTGTTAAAGCATGATATCCAACATTTACAACCGTTGTGGCACTTCGGGTTTCGCCATTAACATCTGTAACATCTGCAGTGATTTCATAATTAAAAATTGGCAAAGAGGTTTTATCAACGCTTTCATCTGGAATGGCTTTGAACGTTACTTCAAAATTACCAGAAGCATCAGTTATCGTTTCGCCATGTGTGATTTCCTGTGGTTCACTATTAAACCAAGGTCTGTACCAATAGTACCAACTTGGGTATTGTACCTTACGATGTACACGATAAACCACTTTAGCATCAGTAATATTACTTCCTGCATAAGCCAATGCATTTCCTTTTACTGTAACCGAATCGTTAACCTTGAACGTTTCTGTAACAGGATTGAATTTGGTTTCAAATTTTGGACGTTTATATTCTTCAACCGAAAAGTTTGAATGTGCATAAAAGCTTATATTTTTAGAATGCAACTCAATATTAAACTGTCCTGTAAGTCCACTATTTGGTAGAATGAACTCACTAGCAATAGAACCAAATTCATTGGTTTTAAGTTCTATTTTTTTAAGTTCTTCACCATTAACATCATATAGTGTAGCTTCAATCAATTCGTTTGGCATTACTGAAGATGCACCTTCTTTAGTTGACATAACAATACCTTTAAAGTAAACCACTTGTCCAGGTCTGTAAATACTTCTGTCGGTAAACAAAAACGCATTATATGTTGTGTTATTAGTATTATCATTTCTGTTATAATATCCATTGATGTAGTAATTATCGAAATTAGCAGTTTCGCCATTATATTTTACTTCTACATCAATGTTATAGTATCTGTTATTAGATTTTTCAAATTCTATTTCACCTTTTTTATTAGCTACTAAATTTTTGGTTTCGTAATTGCCATTGTAGTTAGTTTGATAAGTGATTTTTACTTGCGCTCCAACCAAAGGTTGACCATTATTTCGGTTTATAACTTGAAAAATTTCCTTTTCATAACTAGTATTAGCCACTAATGCAATAGTTGTAACTTGTATTGTTTTATAGGCAAAGCTGTTTTTTTCATTGCCATAATTGGCAAAAATCACATAATGACCATTGTCTAATTTAGGAAGAACAATTTCTGTAGAATGGCTTTGGTAGTCGTTCTCGTTACGTAAATTACTTTGCCATTCTTTAGCAACCTTAAGTTTTTTAAAAAATGCTAATTGCTCATCTTGTCTGTAAGTTTTATTTAAAGCTTCGCGCTGACTATCAGAGATATGATATACTTTAAATTGTAAAGCTTCAATGTTAGTATAATTAATTAAAACCAATGCGTTTTGCTGAATTGGTAAAGTGTTTTCGGCTGTTAATTGTAAATTAGATTGTAGTATTTGAGATTTTAAAACTTTACATTTTTCTGCACCTTTACTATTAGGATATTGACTTATAACAGTATTACAAATGTCGAGTGCATCTTTAATTTTCCAACGAGGTTCTACATTAGTTTCTGGATTGTAGTTTTGACCTTGTTGTCTGTAAATAGAAGCAATTTCAAAATCGTATAAAGCAGAAACATCAACTTTTGCATCTTTCCATCGTTTGCTTTCAGCTTTTAATGTTTCAAGTAATAATGCTTCTTTATTATCTAAGGTGGTGTTTTGTGATACAAATTGAAGACGTTCAATATCTACATCAACAAAAGCATAAGGTGATGCATCAGTTGAATGAAACCTTAGTAAACTTTTATAAATCTTTAAAGCGTGTAATTGTAATGAAGTAGAATCTTTAGATTCGATATTCAATACAGAAAATGTTGAGCCATCACTTAAAAAATCAGGATTATCAATTTCAAATTTATAAGCAGGTTGTGTGATACTATTTTCGTCAGTTTTATAAAACTGTAAAGCATTATGGTTTAGTAAATCAAAAAGGGTAGGTCTGTAAATTTTTGAATCTTTTTGTTCATGAATAATAGCTTTATAATCATCTAATTTAGTGGTTTGAAGTATTAGTCCATTCTCTAAAGAGTTTTGGTAATGTAAATGAATCTCATTAAATAAAGTCTGTAAATCCCAAGTTCTAAAATCATCAGCATCTACTTTATTTTCTGTATTTGTTCTATTATAAAACTGATATCTGTTTTGCTCAAAATATTGCCAATATAAAGTGGCCAACATGTTTTCTAATACATTTTTTGTTGGTGTTTCGCTAGTTTTTATTTCAGCTTTAAAACCGTTTATAATCTTAAGTTGTGCATCTTCCTCCAAAACTAAAGCGTACTTGCTTTTGTATAGTAAAGCCTTTATAATTTGAGGTGTATTATTCTCCTTTTTAGCTTGATCTGTGATCTGCTGAACTATATCTAAAGCAGATTTAGGAAGTCCTTCGGTTTCAAGCTTTTCAACTTTTTTCCAAAGGCTACTGTAGTCGTTAGACTGAGCATTAGAGAAATTAGCAAAGAGTATAATCATCAAAACTGTTATAAAATATTTCATATTAATCAATTTTTTAAGCAATATAAACGCATACTTTCGTTTATAAAACTACCAATGAGTGAAAGCCCATTTTGGTATAGTGAAAGTAAGAATTTTATAAGTAAACGCTTATCTTTGAAATCAAAAATAATACCAATAGAACCATTTTATTATTTTTTTCGTAATTATTAATATGAAGTATTTATATCTATTTTTAATTTGTCCATTATTTGCTTTTAGTCAGTCTAAAATTGTCGAAGCCGAACAGCTAATTGCTAAAAAGCAGTTTTCAAAAGCTGAGCAAGTTATGATTACTTATGTGGCTCAAAATCCTAATGATTTAAAAGGAATTGAATTGCTTGGTGATACTTATGGTCATCAAAAAAAGTGGGATAATGCTATCACTAACTACAAAAAACTTGTTGATACCAAACCAGATATAGCCAATTATCATTACAAATATGGTGGTGCTTTAGGTATGAAAGCACTATCGGTAAATAAACTAAAAGCAGTAGGTATTATTGGAGATGTAAAGGAAGCCTTTTTAAAAGCAGCCGAATTAGATCCAAAGCATATAGATACGCGTTGGGCTTTGGTGGAGTTATATATGCAATTACCAGGTATAATTGGAGGCAGTAAAAGTAAATCGTTAAAGTATGCTAACGAGTTAGAAAACCTTTCAAAGGTTGATGGTTACTTGGCTAAAGGTTATATTTACGAATATGATAACGAGCCAGAATTAGCAGAAAAATATTATAAGTTAGCTATTAAAGAAGGAGGTTCGCTAACGTGCTATGAAAAGCTAACAACGCTCTATGAAAACCAAAAACAACCACAAAAAGCCATAGCTAATATTCAAGAAGCACAAGATAAACACAAACGCAATGCATTGCATTACCAAATAGGCAAAGTGGCTGCCGAATATAATATTGAATTAACTAAAGGTGAAGAATGTTTGCACACTTACATTAAAAATTATTCGGCTGCAGATGGTGTGCCAAAAGCATGGGCAAATTACAGATTAGCCCAAATTTATAAGCATAAAAAAAACAAAATCGAAGCTCTAAAATATATCGATTTGGCTATTGCCGAACTTCCAGATATCAAACCTTTTAAAGAAGAGAAGAAAACAATACAAAAACTTTAAAATTAGAGCGTTACCTTCATTCTGAAAGCAAGTTCAGGATAAACGTCACGCTTTCGTTACTCGCTCTTTTCAAGGAGCTCAAACAAACCGCTCAATCGCTAACGCAAAAACTTAAGTATTTGCACTATGCCTTTCCAACATCTATTATTATATTTACCATCAATTATAAGCAACTCATGAATGTACATTTTATAGCTATAGGAGGAAGTGCAATGCATAATCTCGCTTTAGCATTACACAACAAAGGATATAAGGTAACAGGAAGTGATGATGAGATTTTTGAACCATCAAAATCACGATTAGCAAATAAAGGCTTATTACCAGAAAGCTATGGCTGGTTTCCAGAAAAAATAAACACATCTATCGATGCAATTGTTTTGGGTATGCATGCCAAAGCCGATAATCCAGAGTTGGTAAAAGCACAAGAGTTAGGCTTAAAAATTTATAGCTATCCAGAGTTTTTGTACGAGCAATCCAAACATAAAACACGAGTAGTTATTGGAGGAAGTCATGGTAAAACAACTATAACTTCTATGATACTTCATGTGATGCACTATCACGATAGAGATGTCGATTATATGGTTGGTGCGCAGTTAGAAGGTTTTGATGTGATGGTAAAACTCACTGAAAAAAACGATTTTATCGTGTTGGAAGGTGATGAGTATTTAAGTTCACCAATAGACAGACGACCAAAATTCCATTTATACAAACCAAATATTGCACTGTTGAGTGGTATTGCTTGGGATCATATTAATGTGTTTCCAACCTATGAAAACTATGTAGAGCAATTCAGTATTTTTATTGATAGTATTGTAAAAGGAGGAAGCATTACCTATAATGAGGAAGATTTAGAAGTCAAAAGAGTAGTGGAAGCTTCAGAAAACACTATTCGTAAACTGCCATATCAAACACCAGAATATACAGTTGAAAACGGACAGACACTTTTAGAAACACCAGAAGGACCTTTACCAATAGAAGTTTTTGGGAAACATAACCTCAATAATCTTGCAGGAGCAAAATGGATTTGCCAACATATGGGAATTGATGAAGACGATTTTTATGAAGCTATAGCAACCTTTAAAGGCGCAAGCAAACGTTTGGAAAAGATTGCAGAAGGCAAATTAAGTGTAGCCTATAAAGATTTTGCACATTCGCCAAGTAAAGTTGAAGCTACTACAAATGCAGTAAAAGAACAGTATGCTAACCGAACGTTAGTGGCTTGTTTAGAATTACATACCTATAGTAGTTTAAATGCCGAGTTTTTAAAAGAATATAAAGGCGCATTAGATGCAGCAGATGTTGCAGTGGTTTTTTACTCACCTCGTGCAGTAGAAATTAAAAAACTGGAAGAAGTTACTCACGAGCAAATTGCCACAGCTTTTGAGCGTGACGATTTAATTATTTACACAAATCCAGACGATTTTAAACAGTTTTTGTTTTCACAAAATTTCGATAATAAAGCCTTATTACTGATGAGTTCTGGAAACTATGGAGGGTTGAATTTTGATGAGGTTAAAGGGTTGATAAAGTAACCTTGTCATTCCTGCAAAGGCAGGAATCTACTTTTTTATTCTGATTTATAATGGATTCCGCATCAAGTGCGGAATGACAAATGGATTGAATTTTGATGATGTTAAAGGGTTGATAAAGTAAAAATTCTATTTTATTTAAACTCTCCAAAATGCCACAAAATCCCAGAAGGGTCGTGTAAAAAACATTCATTTCCCCAATCTAGATATTTTATAGGCACGAGTCTTACATTTGAATATTTTGATGGTAAATCTAAAGCTACAAGTTCATCCCAAAAACGATGTACATTTTCAACTTCCATGAATATCATTGTATTGTCAACCCATTCTTTAGCATAATAATCTTGTAAGTAAAAAGATAGATTTCCGCTATGAAATACAGATAAATTGTGCGACAATACACTTTCTGTAAAACCAAGATCGCTATAAAATTTACGTGATAAGTTGAAGTCTTTCGATCCAATAAATGGCCTTATGGATTTTCCGTTGTGTTGCATAGGTTTATTTTAAAATAAAGGATGCGATAAGTTGTCAAAATATGCAAAAGCATCTATTATAGATTCAAGTTGTTCAATTTGTACTGGAAAATTAATTAATTTTTTCATCTACTATTAAAAGTCCTAACTCCTTAATCAACCGATCTTTTTTCTCATTTAACTCTTTTAAATAAAGATAGTCCTGCAATTTCCATCCAAAGTGAAATATGACAATAAATATTGTGTAAAGTGAACCTATAATCAATGATACTTGCCAATATTCTGCCTCCATGATTATGAGGATGCTTTTACCTTTAAAATCAGATTCTCCAAGACCTTGAGCTGGTATTGCCAACGAGAGCAGTACGCCAAGAGCCACAATTTTCCATAAGTTCTTTACGACATAACCTTCATGTTTATGAACATCCTCTATTTGTCGTAAAGTGGACAATAGTACTTTCTTTTTATAATATGTTTGGTCGTTTTCCAATAGTATTTAAATGCCAGCGGTTTGAGACTGTGTTACATTTACAGAAATAACTAAACAAGCTTTTCTTTAAAAAAAGCTACTGTACGTTGCCAAGCTAAATCGGCTGCAGCTTTATCATATCGTGGTGTTGTGTTGTTATGAAACCCATGATTTACTCCTGGGTAAAAGTGTGCAGTATGCTCAATATTATTAGCTTTAAGAACAGCTTCAAAAGCAGGCCAACCTTCATTTACACGAGTATCTAATTCGGCAAAATGAAGTAATAATGGGCTTTTTATTATTGCAGCTTCTTCATCTGTTGGTTGACCACCATAAAAAGGAACTGATGCTTTAAGTTCTGGCACTTTTACAGCCATCATATTAGAAACCCAACCACCAAAACAAAATCCAACTACACCTATGTTTCCGTTACAATCTTTATGATTTTTAAGATAATTAAAAGCAGCTATAAAATCTTCTAGCATTTCATTTCTATCTCTTTCTCTTTGCATTGTTCTACCATCATCATCATTACCAGGGTAACCACCTAAAGGAGATAAAGCATCAGGTGCAAGACTTATAAATCCGTCTAAAGCAGTACGTCTACCTACATCTTCAATATAAGGGTTTAATCCTCTGTTTTCATGTACTACTATAACTCCTGGTAGTTTACCATCGATGTTTTTTGGATTAGATAACAGTCCTTTTATTGTTCCGCCACCTTTTGGAGATTCATAAGTAATATAATCTGACTCTAATTGCGGATGATCTTTTGCCACCAAAATAGTATCAATATAATTAGGTGACATAAAACTTAATAGCGAACCAACTGTTATGCCACCAATAGCATAAAGAGATAGTTTTTCAACAAACTCGCGACGGTTTAATTTGTTATGTGCATAATCATCATATAGGTCAAAAACTTCCTGACTAATATCTTCTTTCTTAAGTGGTTTCATAATAATTACTGTTTAAAAATTAAGAGATTTCAATATAGTTAATGCTTTGTCTTCATCTTTAACATCTACATAAATTTGAATATCATCTAGTAAGCCTTTAAAAGATGAGTCAGTTTTATCTAGTTCATAAAACTCTATGTCTGCACTTTCTAAAGCATTTTTAAATCCCATAGCTTGTACTTGTGAAGTTCCTGAAAAGACTTTTTTCTATTTGTTTCCATAATATTATTTCTTTTAGGTGTTAAAATACTCTATCTAAAAATTCCTTTATACTTTCTTGGTTTGCACGTACTAATTCTGCTCTTGCTTGGCGAATGTCTTTTGGGTGTTTATCTTGTGAAAGTTTAAATTTACCTTCCCAATCATTTATAGTGATTTCAAACATTTTTATATAGTCTAAAGCACCTTCCATTCTAGGATTGTCAGGTTCTAAAACATACTTATGATCTGGTTGTTCTAAAAACTCGGTCATTGTAATTAATGATTGTTTTAAAGCATCTTTGCTTTCAATAGCTTTTACAGTGCCTTTTAGGTGCACTTTTATATAGTTCCATGTTGGTAACTGAGTAGTTGTATAAACACTTGGCGATATATAACATTGTGGTCCAGAAAACAAAATGGTTATTGGGTTATTGTCTTTTAATAAATTAGCCTGCGGATTGTAAATATCGATATGGCCAATAAGCTTACTATCTTCTTGACGATATATTAGAGGTAAATGAGTTATAAAAGGCTCATTATTTTGTACAGAAATAACTGTAGCTAATGGATAAGTTTTTATCACATCTATCATGTGATTTTTATCGTAATCTTGGTGATGTTTTGGTGGATAATTCATAAAATTTTATACGCCAAATTGTCTTAAATGATGATCTAAATGTTTGTATTGCATTTTACCCCATTGCTCAGTGTTAAATTCACCAAAAAAAGGATGTTTTGGCCAATGCAAGTTGAGGTCTTTTTTATTAAACTCATTAATAGCTTCAATAAGTTTTTGTTGTTCCTCTGCAAAAGGTTTTGCTTCTTCAACTCTAAAGTCTTTAACCGTTGGAATATTAGGCTTCCAGAGTTTATCATTATACATGTGAGTTTTATATAATTTAAATAGTATTTTCTTCACAAAACCTGGTTTTTCAGTAAATGTAAGTCTACCATTAGCAACCTCTAAAGGACGTTGGCAGTGGTTTAGCATCTGGTTAACATCCATTTTTCCCCAAAGAGGTTGGTGGTTCGGATTAAGAGTTTTTATGCGTTGTAAAACCTCTTGATGTGTTTTAGTATCAAATAAAGTTTGCATAGTATTACTATTAATTAATTGGTTCTGAAATTTACAATTTTTATCTTTAACGCATGTCAGAAAAACAACCTTCTTTTTCTATAAAAAATTGGTCTCAAGACGATCAACCTCGTGAAAAATTACTCTACAAAGGAAAAGCAACTCTAAGTGATGCAGAACTAGTTGCTATTTTAATTGGTTCTGGTAGTAGAGAGGAAAGCGCTGTAGAGCTATGTAAACGTATTCTAGCAAGTGTTGATAATAACTTAAGTGCATTAGGTAAACTATCTATAAAGCAACTAATGGAATTTAAAGGGATAGGTGAAGCTAAAGCAATAACAATTGTTGCAGCGTTAGAGTTGGGTAGAAGGAGAAGAGGAGAAGAAGCTTTAGAACAGAAAAAAATAACATCTAGCACATCGGTTTTTGAATTAATGCAACCCATTATTGGAGAACTGCCTCATGAAGAATTCTGGATTATCTACATGAATAACTCTAATAAAGTAATACAGAAAAACCAATTAAGTAAAGGTGGTATTACTGGTACTTTGGTAGATGTAAGGTTGGCTCTTAAAACAGCAATTGAAGTTGGTGCTGTAGGCTTAATTTTGGCTCATAATCATCCTTCAGGAACATTAAAACCTAGTCAAGCAGATAAACAAATTACTCAAAAATTAAAAATTGCTGGCGAAAGTTTAGATATTAAAGTATTAGACCATTTAATCATAACAGAAAAAGCATACTTTAGCTTTGCAGACGAAAACTTAATTTAGTGCTTTTAGTTTATACACATAAAATAACACCAAGACTTACTTATGCATTTAAGCATATATGCACACGTATTTTAGGAATTCCAGTTAAGTTTACGACTACTATCGAAGATTTTATTACTCACGATAGTATGAAGATGTCCTACACTAAACAACCTTTAAGTAATGAAGTTTTTGTAAGAAGTAATGAGTTGCTTTTTGAGATTGGATTGTCTGATATAGATATAAATGTACATGACTGGGATGATACTAAATGCTTTTTTAATACTTCAGAAAAAAGTAGTCTACCATACGATATTTTTGCTGCATCATTTTATTTGCTAAGCAGATATGAAGAGTATTTGCCACATGTAAAAGATGAGTATGGACGTTTTTTGGCTTCTGAAAGCTTGGCTCTTAAAAATAAATTTTTACATCAGCCAGTAATAGATATTTGGGCTTATAAGTTTAAAGCTATTTTGCAAGCTCAATTTCCAGATTATAATTTTCCTCAAAAACAGTATAGTATTCAACCTGTAATAGATGTTCCAATGGCATATTACTTTAAGCAAAAAGGTGTTATGCGAACTATTGGTGGAACTTTTAATGATCTTTTAGAACTAAAAATTAGAAGATTGTTTCAGCGTTATTTAACTATTTTTGGTTTTCGACGTGACCCTTACGATACATTTAAGTGGATTATTAATAAGCAGAAGCAAACAAAAACAAAGTTTATAGTTTTCTTTTTAATTGGTGATTACTCTACATTCGATAAGAATATTAATGTGAATAAAAAACGATTTATATCACTTATTAAATCGGTTTCAGATTACTGCAAAGTAGGATTAAAGGCGTCCTTTTTTGCGTTAGAAGATATTAATATTCTTAAAAAAGAAAAGCTTAAAATAGAGTCTATTACTAATTACGAATTAGAAGCATCTAGGCATTCATTTTCTAAATTAAATATTCCTGAATCGTATAGAAATTTAGTTGAACTAGAAGTAAAGCAAGACTTTACAATGGGTTATATTAATCACACAGGATTTAGAGCTGGTACATGTACACCTTTTCAATTTTATGATTTAGATTACGAAGTGCAAACACCATTACAGATTAATTCGTTTCATTGTATCGATTATGCATTTTTAAAAAAACATTCGCTTTTAGATAAAAGACAAGAATTGGAACAACTTATTTATGAGGTCAAAAAAGTGAATGGTACATTTACACCAATATTTCATAACTATACCTTTGGTGATGAAGACCGATGGAAAGGATTTAAAAAATTATTTACTTTAATATTAGATTCAGCTCATGAAAATAAATAATCTTAAACATATATTTTTTGATTTAGATCATACACTTTGGGATTTTGATAAAAATTCTGCTTTAACTTTTGATAAAATCTTTAAACTTCATAATGTTAATGTGGATATTAAGAGTTTCTTGAATGTTTATGAGCCTATAAACTTAAACTATTGGAGACTTTATAGAAATGAGGAAATTGAGAAAGAAAATTTACGTTATGGAAGACTAAAAGATTCATTTGATGAGTTGAGTTTTAAAATTGACGATGAACTTATTTACTTACTTTCAGAAGAATATATAGTTCATCTCACAACTTTTAATCATCTTTTTGATGGTACAATTGAAATTTTAGAATACTTACAATCTAAATACGAATTGCATATAATTACAAATGGTTTTGATGAAGCTCAATATAAAAAGATGAGGTCTTCACAAATAACACATTATTTTAAAACCGTTACAAATGCAGAATTGGCAGGAGTTAAAAAGCCAAACCCAATAATTTTTGATTATGCATTAAAAGCAGCAAAAGCAAAACCAAATGAAAGTATTATGATTGGTGATAGTCTTGAAGCAGATGTTTTAGGAGCATTAAATGTTGGTTATGATGCAATTTTTTTTAATTACCGAAATGATGAAGTAGAGCCTCACATAAAGCAAGTAAAAGAATTATCTCAATTAAAAATGTATCTTTAATATACTTTTAAAAGATTGAAAGCGTTTTAACCTAAAATGCAATTATGATTAAACAAAACATCATAAAAATTAGCTTAATAGCTTTAGTTTTAGCGTCATTAACCTCGTGTGTAAGCGATGTAGATTTTGATCAAGCCGAAGACATAATGCCTTCACCAACATTAGAATCTAATCTAATTTATTCAACACTTATAGCTCCAAATTTTATTGACCAACAAACACAGTTAGAAGCAGTAATGGTTTCTGATACAACACGTTTAGAAGTTATAAGTTCTGATTTTTTTGTGGACCAATTAGCAAAAGCGAATCTTAGTTTTAAGTTTACAAACAGTATTCAAAGAGATTTTTTAGTTGATTTTGAATTTTTAAATGATACCAATGAGCTACGTTATCATGTTCAGGTTTTAGTGCACTCAGGTGTTGTTACTAACCCAATATTATCAGAAACTACAGTCCTAATTGATGAACCAGAAATTACAACCTTTAAAGAAGCCACAAAATTAGTTTATAAAATTTCACTTCCACCAAGCGCTTCGCCAATTGGTCCAAACAGTCAAGGGCAATTAGACTTACAATCTAAGGCAACGCTTTATTTCGAACTATAGCCTATGAAGTATAGAATAGCATATATTCTTTTACTTATAGCAAGCTCTGTTTACTCGCAAAACAAGCAAATTTTATACGATTTTACTGATTTACCACAAGTTCTAATTCAAAACCCAGGAGCAAAAGTGAGTTTCGATAAACACTTTGGAATTCCATTATTTTCACAGTTTCATTTTAATGCTGGGAGTTCTGGAGTATCTGTTCACGATATATTTTCTGATGATGGTCAAGATATTAATGATAAAATTAGAGATGCCATTTTTTCTATGAGTAACCACGATTTTATGACTGTTAATCAACAGTTAGAAATTATTAATGGAGGTTGGCGAAAAAATGAAACCACCTATTTTACTTATGGAATGTATGAGGAGTTAGATTTTATTTCGTATTTCCCCAAAGATGTTGCAATATTAGCATGGGAAGGTAATGCCAATTATATAAACAAATCGTTTAATTTGGCTGATGTAAGTTTTAAAGGCGAATTAATTTCTGTTTTACACTTTGGTATTAATAAACAAGTAAACAAAAAGCTAACTTTTGGAGTTAGAGGGAAGTTATATTCGAGTGTTTTTAATATTCATAGCGTCAATAATAAAGGCACATTTACTACAAGAGTTAGTAATACAGAGAATAATTATTATGAACACGTATTACAGAATTTAGATGGTACGCTTCATACATCTGGCTTATCATCACTTTTAGATGATGAAAATTCTGATGCTAGTAAAGACATAAAAAAGATAATTCCGCGATTTTTTTTTAGTGGAAACTTTGGTTTTGGAGTTGATTTAGGTTTTACTATTCAAGCTAACGAACAGACAACAATAACAGCAAGTATGTTGGATTTTGGTGCTATTTTTCATTCTAAAGAAGTTGAAAACTATCATTTAAATGGAAGCTATACATTTGAAGGTATTGAGCTTGTTTTTCCACCTATAATTAATAATGAAGGCACTACGCCATATTGGCAAAATTTTGAAGAAGAATTGGATGGGAATATAAATATAGATACTCTACAAAATAGTTATGTTACTTGGCGGTCAACAAAATTTAATGCATCTTATAAGTATTCATTTGGAGAAAAAGGTGGTAATGACTGTAACTGTTTAAATACATCTAATGACGAATATCAGAATGCAGTAGGAGTTCAGTTGTTTTCAATGTTTAGGCCAAAACGCCCACAATTTGCAGCAACAGTATTTTATTACAGACGATTATATGATGCTCTACGCTTAAAATTAACATACACTGTTGATGATTATTCGTTTACTAATGTAGGATTAGGAATGTCTGCACATTTGGGTAAAATAAACTTATATGGAATGGTTGATAATTTATTACAAATACAAAATATTTCTAAAGCACAAAGTGTATCTTTACAACTAGGAATAAACTTAATTTTCGACAGTAATGACTAAAGTGTTTTTTATAATTTCGTTTCTATCTATTTTATCATTTAATGCGTTTTCACAAGAAAACATTAATGATTATAAATATGTAATAATACCTAATCAGTACAGTTTTGTAAGTAGTCCAGACCAATATCAATTAAACTCTTTAACTAAATTTTTATTCGATAAGTACGGTTATACTGCCTTTTTACAAAGTGAGGAACTTCCACAAGATTTGCGTAATAATAGATGTTTAGCTTTATATGTTGATGTAAAAAAATTATCTGCATTTTTAAAAACTAAATTACAAATAGAACTTAAAAACTGTGATGGTGTTCTAGTTAGTTTATCAAAAGAAGGTGAAACTAGAGAGAAAGAGTACTCAAAAGCATACAATTTGGCTTTAAGAGATGCATTTGAAACATATCAAAGTTTTAATTATAAGTACAAACCAAGCGACAAAAATTTAGCTAAAGAATCGACTTCAGTTGTTAATACAAATAATGAGGCTGAAATTGAACGTTTACAGGAAGAGCTTAAATTATTAAAAGAAGAAAAGAATATTGTTGAAGTAGTTATTTCTGAGGAAAAGTCAAAAAAAGTTGAACCAATCATACAAGAAGTTAAAGTAAAAGAAGATAACCTAAGTTTGTACGCTCAAGCAACTAATAATGGTTTTCAAGTAGTAGATAACACACCAAAGGTGGTTATGATTTTATTAAAAACTTCAAAAGAAAATACTTTTATTGTGAAAGGAGAAAATGCAATAGTTTATGAGGAAGATGGGTTTTGGTATATCTCTAAAAACGATGGTGTAAAAGTATCTGTTGAGCGATTAGATATTAAGTTTTAATAACCATATTTTTCTTTCCAACGCATTTTTAAAAATTCTCGTTGTGCTTGTTCACGCTGATTGTTACCTGGATTATAAAGTGTAGTGTTTTTTATTTCGTCAGGCATAAACTCGTGTGCGGCAAAATTATTTTCATAATTATGAGCATATTGGTAATTATCTCCATAACCGAGTTCTTTCATTAATTTTGTTGGTGCATTCCTAATTGATAATGGTACAGATAAATCTCCTGTATCTTTAACCAATTGAAGTGCTTTTGCAATGGCTTCGTAAGCAGCATTGCTTTTTGGAGATGTTGCTAAATAAGTTGCACACTGACTTAGTATTATTCGCGATTCAGGGTTGCCAATTACGGATACTGCTTGAAACGTATTGTTTGCAATTACTAATGCTGTTGGGTTAGCATTGCCAATATCTTCACTTGCAAGTATAAGTAAACGTCTAGCAATAAATTTTACATCTTCACCACCTTCAATCATTCTAGCTAAATAATATACAGCTGCATTTGGATCACTACCTCTAATCGACTTTATAAATGCCGAAATAATATCGTAATGTTGTTCACCAGTTTTGTCATAACGCACAGTATTACTTTGTACTTTCTGTAAAACAGCTTCATTTGTTATAATTATCTTTTCATCATCATTATAAGAAGTGATAATTAATTCAAAAATATTAAGCAATTTTCGAGCATCACCACCTGACAATTTTATTAAAGCATCAGTTTCTTTAAGGTTAACCTTTCGTTTAGAGATAATTTCGTCATCATTTACAGCTCTGTTTAAAAGAGCTTCTAAGTCTTTTTTTTCAAAAGAATTTAGTACATAAACCTGACAACGAGAGAGTAGTGCCGAAATAACTTCAAAACTCGGATTCTCAGTAGTAGCTCCAATTAAAGTTACCCAACCTTTTTCAACAGCTTCTAACAATGAATCTTGTTGCGATTTGCTAAAACGATGAATCTCATCAATAAACAAAATGGGGTTTTTTGTTGTAAACAAACCACCACCTTGTTTTGCCTTTTCTATAACATCTCGAATATCTTTTACACCAGAATTAATAGCACTCAATGCATAAAATGGCCTGTTAGATTCGTTTGCTATAATGTTTGCAAGAGTTGTTTTTCCAGTACCTGGAGGTCCCCAAAATATCATTGATGGAATTACACCTTGTTTAATATGCTGAGTTAATACACCTTTATCACCAACCAAATGGTCTTGGCTTAAGTAATCTATTAATTGTTTTGGTCGTAAACGTTCTGCTAAAGGTGCATTCATAATGTAAAATTACAAAATATGATGTGACAATATTTCATAAAACACATATTTGGTTAACTATTTGAATAGAATATTTTAAATTTAGCTATGAACAATCAACAACAGTTTAGATATTCAACAGGAGTAATTGCATATCCAATTTTTTTTGTGATGCTTATTTGGGTTGTATTCTGGTTACAAGTTCGCTTTTTACCAGAAATAAAAAGTTTTGGTATTTATCCTCAAACATTTGAAGGATTAAGAGGTGTAATTTTTAGCCCTTTTATTCATGGAGATATAGAGCATATTTATCATAATACTATTCCGTTGTTTGTGTTAACAATGGCTTTGTTTTATTTTTATCGAGATATAGCTTGGAAAGTTCTGTTTTACGGAATTTTACTTTCTGGATTAATAACCTGGTATATTGGTAGGCCAGCAAATCATATTGGAGCTAGCGGATTGATTTATGTATTAGTAAGTTTTATTTTTTTTAAAGGAGTTTTTGCTAAGCATTATCGTTTGGTAGCATTGTCTTTATTAATGGTTTTTTTATACGGAAGTATGATATGGTATGTTTTTCCAGTAAAAGAAGGAATGTCTTGGGAAGGCCATTTAGGAGGTTTAATAACAGGAATTATTTTCTCTTTGATTTTTAGAAAAACTATTGCAAAACCTGAAAAGTATTATTGGCAAGAACCAAATTATAATGAAGAGAACGATCCTTTTTTAAAACATTTTGATAAAGATGGTAATTTTATTGAACACTTAGAAGCTGAAACTAACCCAGAGTCTGAAGAATTACCTAAAATAACATATCATTACAAAAAAGAAGATGATTAGAGACGTTGTCTGACCACTTCATACAAAAAAGCACCACAAGCTACAGAAACATTTAAAGATTCAATATCACCTAGTATTGGTAACTTTGCTTTTTCATCAACCACTTTTAATATAGAAGGGTTTATACCCTTGCCTTCAGAACCCATAATAATTGCACATGGCTCTGTAAACGAAACATCATATAAATTTTTATCTGATTTTTCGGTTGCAGCTACAACTTTAATACCTGAAGCTTGCATATAAAAAACAGCATCTTTTATATGATCAACTTTACAAATTGGAATTTTAAAAATAGCACCAGCACTAGTTTTAACTGTATCTCCATTTACAGGAGCGCCACCTTTTTTCTGAATAATAATACCAGACACTCCAGTACACTCAGCAGTTCTTATTATTGCACCAAAGTTACGTACATCACTCAATTGGTCTAATAATAAAAACAAAGGTGTTTTTCCAGAGTCAATAACAGATGCTACTAATTCTTCTAAAGAATAAAAAGTTATAGGTGCAATTTGAGCCACAACACCTTGGTGATTCATTTTGGTAAGTCTATTCAATTTTTCCACAGGAACGTATGAAGAGTTTAATCTCTCTTTATGCAATAGTTGTTCAAGTTCTGTAAAAAGCTCACCTTTTAGACCTTTTTGTAAAAAAATTTTGTCAATGTTTTCACCAGATTTTACAGCTTCAATAACAGCTCTTATTCCAAAAATTGTAGTTTCTTTTTCCATGTGTCAAAGGTATAAAAAAACCATCCTATAAAATAAGATGGTTGCAAAATGTATGGTTTTATTTTTATTGCTTAATTATTTTTCTAACTGTACTTAAATTTCCAGAATATATTTTAATAATATAAATACCAGATTTATAATCATTCAAATAAATTTTATTTGAATTTTGAATAGAATTTATTTTCGCGCCTAGCATATTATAAACTTCAATTTTATCAATAATTGAATTTGATGAAATTTCCACTGAAGTTGATGTAGGGTTTGGGTACACTTTTAGATTCGAAAACGTGTGATCATCTATACTTAAAATATCACAATTACTTAAATCTGGATTTTGTTCTATAGGGTTCCCTGGAGTTAAATCTCTTCCATTAAAAGCTGAATATTCTGGAGCATATTTAATAGCTCTAAAAACAGTATTTGCAAAATTTTCAGGATTATCTCCTTGCGTTAATATTCCTTCAGTACTTGAAGGATTTATATATTCCCAAACAATATTTTCAGACGCATCAATTTCAAAAAAATAACCAGAATCGCCATCACAAATCAAAGTATTACCATTAGGTAATCGTTGAGCACTAGACAATATTCTTGAAAAAAAATTGATTGGATTAACTGGGTTTGTATAAGTATAATCTGGGCTATTTGGACCATATGCAGTGTTTTGAGTATACATATAAAAACCTGGTGAATCAGTAGGTGGATCTAATATAAATACTTCAGAAAAACTTGGTGTTCTACTAAACCCATTATTAAAGAGTATTAATTTTCCTGCATCTGCTAATCCATTAGGTATCCAATGAGGATAATGTTGACCAAAAAGCTTTTGGTCATTTTGATCACCTTGTCTATAAGCTTGCGGATTTCCCCAACGATATAAAAAATCACCACCTTTATTATATATTCCTCCAGATGATGTTGCTGCTTCCGCAGTCGAAGTAGAGTGATCAATAATATATATTTCGTTCATATGTCTAGAGCTTAAAACAATTTGATCTAAATCTGCGTTATATTGTATAGAGTTAACGTGTAGCCAATTATTAATTCCACTCAATGAACCTAGAAAATTAATATCTAAAAGTTGAGGGTTACTCTCCACCGAACCGAAATTGTCTTTTGATCCATCAAAATCTTGTATTAAATGGTCTTTTATATTCCATTCCCAAACGATATTTGCGCTATTATTACCTACTGGTTGTAATTCTACTATTTGTTCATTAAATAAATTACCATCCACTAAATTTGCAGGATTTCTTCCAGCTTGAACTGCTTCTGCGTTAGTCATAATAGTTGCTGCTAAAACTAAAATATTGCCATTTGGTAAAGGATAAATATCATGATGTTGTACCATCGCTGAACTAGAATAATTATATTCCCATAATAAGTTTCCATCCCAGTCATATTTTTCTATTCGTCCACCTGTGCCTCCAAAGGCAATGTTTGTGTTCTCAATTTTACATGCTCTAAGTAAAGAGCCATCTTCAAGTAGATATACTGCATTTCCTGGCGGAAAAGAGCTAGACCATTGGTTAACAACTTCTCCACAGTTGTTTATTAAATATGTTTCAGTTTGTGATGTAAAAAGAGTATAACCATTAAATGAATTAGTATTGTTTTTTAATACGCCAATAGTGTTTTGAGAAATTGATGCAACTGTTGTAAAAAGAAATGTAACGAAATAGAAAAGTAATTTTTGTTTCATTAAATGTGTATTAATTATAATTGTTTTGATTCTCAAAAAAATCATCCCAAGCCCATTGAGCTGCAAAGTATGATTTTGGACTGTTTAACTTCTGGCCTGTATTTGGGCCTTCAATAGCAAATCCAAATAAATCCCATTTATTACCATAATTATCACTTAAGATTAAAGGGAATTCAGATTCATCCAGAGCTGTAAAACTAAAACCAGTTGGAATATAAAATGAATTTATAAAGACTTTGTTTTTGCTGCCTACAATGATAGTATTTTTATTATTTATTGTTGCATATTCCGTGTTAACAAAATTTAAAAAAGTGTTAAAATCAAATAAATGTACTGTGTCGTTTAAAACATGTTCATTTATTATTCCATACTTATTATTAAAGTTTAAAGGAGTATTTGAATTGTTACAATTACCACAATTGTTTATGTTTTCATGGTTAAAAACTAATGCATTTGGAAAATGATTTTTTACAATACTCCAAGCAGTTTCAACTATGTTATAGGTTTTAAGTTCTATATCTTTATCATCACCTCTTACAATGTTAGTTGACATTTGAGACCAATAACTATTCGTTTCAATATCCATTGGCACTAGGTTATTTTTATATAAGTAACCTGAAGCTTTTAAGTTAACTATTGTATTATTGCTTATACTTCTGTCAAAACAAATTGCACTTTGTGTTAATGGACAATATGTTAGAGCTAAAAAATCATTTTCAAAGTTTAGATTTATTACCTCGTAATAATTTGTATAGTCGTATGGGAATACATAAACCTGATTATTTATTTTTAATAATGCCAGCTTAGAGTTGTCGTTCAAATAGTTTAAGGCTTCTATGCTTGGTACTGAATTAAAAGTAGGATTATCTATATATGGAAAAAATGAGATTCCACCTCCAATATCACTTTCTGCTACACACCATACTGATGTCGCGGAGTCTTGATTAGTATTTAAATTATTACTGTCTTTTGCACAATTAAAAAGAATTAAACATAAAACTAGATAGACGGTTTTCATTTTGGTTGATTTATAGTTGATTTTAATGTCGTTTTTTTTAATTAATACTTACAAAAAAACCTCATAAGTAATTACTTATGAGGTTTTTGTATTTAAATTAAATGGTTGTTTTAGTTAACGTCCCAGAATAATTTAGTTGTTTGATTATCACCACCAATTGCTGTTGAAGCAGCAGACCAGTTAGCTTCATTTAAGTTTTGCTCGTCTATTGGGTATGTATATCTAGTTGGAACTGGAAGACCAGAAACAGCAGGTAAGTTGAATGCTGGAGTGTCGTACATTCTCCATGCTGTCCAAGCTTCAAAACCTCTGTTGTACATTGCTAACCACATTTGGTTACCAATTTTTTGTCTCCAAGTACCAGGAGCAGTAGCATATGCTACATCAAGATCAGTTAAGTAAGTTCCAATTGGAGCTCCCCAATAATCAAATGATGCTGTAATAGCTGCATTATAAAAACCTGCTGCTGCTGCTGGAGTTCCAGAAAAAGAACGCTCAGCTGCATCAGCTAAATAAAATGAAACTTCAGCATAGTCCATAAGAACACCTGGGAAAGTTGGCTCATGTAAAACCACCCCAATATGAGTGTAGTTAGGGAAACTGTTATTTTCTCCATAAGGTCCACCTACAAAAACACCTGCACCTAAATTTTCATCAAAATAGTAAGGTCTTCTTGGATCATCAAGATTGTTCATGAAATCTACTAAAGTGTTAGCAGCAACGAAATCTGAACGACCAGATTGTACTAAATCAACCCATAATGGATTAGTATTAGGAGTCGAACCTTCGTAAGCTAATAATGCATTATCAGCATTTGACGTAAATACACCACCAGCAACTGCTGCTTGAACAGTAGATTGCGCTAACGCTTGCATACTAGGTACATCAGAAATACGATTACCTAATCTTAATAATAATGAGTTAGCAAATTTATTCCATTTTGCAACATCACCACCATAGATTTTATCTGCACTTCCAAAGCCTTCATTTGTTAAGTCAGCTCTTGCAGCAGTTAATCTTGAGATTAAGTCTGCATAAATAGTAGCTGCGTCATCAAACTCAGGTAAAACATGTTCAGCTGGGTTCAATGCTTGAGTGTAAGGGATATTACCAAATGAGTCAACTAATTGTTGCCATGTATAAACTGCTATTACTTCAATTTGAGCAGCTCTAGCAGCTTTTTCAGCAGCAGTTAACTCGCCATCAGCCATAACATTTGCTTTAGCTGTTTTAAGGTCTAATAATACATCTCTGTATAATTCAGACCAATGGTTATCAGGAATACTTCTTGTAGTGAAGTCATAATTTGCCTCATCTACATAAGTAGTTTCTGTCCAGTGTTGACCTAGCATTTTGTAAATATTTCTATTCACATTCGTGCTTGCCATTTGATCGAACAAACTCTTTACAGCAGCATTATATAAGAAATCAGCTGATACTTGAGTTGGATTCTTTGGGTCTCTATTTAAATCTTCATATTGAGCATCAGATTGACAAGATGCTAATAGAACTAAAGAGAATACTGTTAATATTATTTTTTTCATAATTTATTTTTTTTAAAACTGTAATTTAATACTTGCTCCAACTTCTCTCATAGAAGGATAAGATCCAGATTGGTATCCTTGAACGTTACCTGAACTTAAACCAGCTTCTGGATCAGCATAAGGTACACTTTTGTCAATAATCCATAAGTTTCTACCAATTAAAGAAACAGATGCAGAAGTGAAAGGAAGTTTATCTAATAACTTAGAATCGAATTTATAAGTTAAGCTAGCTTCACGTAATTTAACAAAACCTGCATCATAAACGTGTTGACTGTTTGCAGCTCTAGCGTAACCCCAAGGGTTAGCATATATATTAGCATTAGCTCTTACAGCATTTGGAGTACCATCAGGTGCAACACCTGGTAAAATAATACCTCCTGTATCAGCACCATAGTTTCCTGGAGTACCAGTTACTACATTTCTTACAGGATTTCCTAATTCGTTAGTGCCTGCAGTAAAGTCATATAAACCTGTTGCATAACCATACCAAGTATCTAAAGAGAATACATCTCCACCTTTTTGCATATCAATTAAGAAACCTAAACTAAAGTTTTTATAAGTTAAAGTATTGTAAACTCCACCTTTCCAATCAGCATTGATATCTCCAATAACATTATTATTGTTACCAGTAATTTGGTATTGACCAATTCTTGATGCTGAACCAGTTTGATTAACAATTGGTTGACCATTTGCATGACGTACTAAATCTGTACCTCTAATAGTACCATAAGGTTGACCAGGCGTAGCATTAATTGAAATACCACCTTGGAAAGATGCTAATTGAAGGTTGTCAATTCCGTTTAATAATTCAACAACTAAACTTTCATTTTTAGCCCAGTTTACAGTTACATCCCATTGGAAATCTGTAGTTTTTACTGGAGTAAGGTTTAATTGTACTTCCCATCCTTTGTTTTCAATAGTACCTGCATTTAAGAAAGCAGAAGTATAACCTGTTGAAGTTGATAATGGAATACTTGTAATTTGATCTTCGTTTCTTGTGTTATAGTAAGATATGTCAAAACCAAAACGACGATCAACAAATGACATTTCTAAACCAACTTCCCAGTTTTTTTGAGTTTCTGGTTTTAAGTTCTCATTATTTTGAGCTCCTGGGTTAGAAGCAATACCTGTTCCACTAAATGGAGTACCAATACCAAAAGTATTAAATACTCTATACGGAGCAGTATCAGAACCTACGGTTGCATAGTTTCCTCTTACTTTACCAAATGTTAACCATTTAGCATCAATAAATTTTGAGAAAATTAAACTTCCTGTAATAGAATAGTAGTCATAAGTGTTTTCTGATTTTGGTAAAGAAGATGAACGGTCAACTCTATAAGTACCTTCTAAATAAGCGAAGTTATCATATCCTAAACTTGCACGACCATAAATACCATCAACCATTTTAACAGCGTCAAACTCAGTTGGAGCATTAATTGGACTCACACTATTAGATAAAGAGTATAACCCAGCTAAGTTTAATCCACCATTCGTTGCAGCAAAAATACTACTCCAAGTGTTTCTTCTTAAACTTCCACCTAGGTTACCATCTAAATTTAATTTGTCAGTTAAGTTTTTATTGAAACTTAAAATAACATCATAGTTGTACTCAGCTACATTATTATTATATCTTGAGTATTGAGATACATTTGCACTTCCAACATTAGTTCTTTCTTCTTGTAATTCTCCATAAGTATCAAAAGTAAACCTACCCATTACACTTAACCAATCATTTATTTCATAGTCTAAAGCAAAGTTACCAAAGTATCTGCTACGTGTATCAGTTTCGTAATTTTCGTAGAATGTCCAATAAGGGTTATCTGAATAAATTGGTGATAAATCGAATGCCGAGTTAGTGTTCCAAGTAATGTTTTCACGAGTTAAGAAATACGCTTGCTTTTGCTCTTCAAGGTCAACGTTCATTTGAAACCATTGTCTGAATTGTTGCATAACGTTATTTGAATCATAACCTGTTCCGTAACGACCTTTACCATCTGTTTTAGTAAAAGTAAAAGTTGTTGAAGCAGTTAATTTTTCTGTTAAGTCATGAGAACCAGAGAAATTAATTGTATTTCTTTTAATACTACTATTTGGTAAACCACCTTCTTGTAATAAGTTAGTTACTGATAATCTGAAAGTACTTTTATCAGTACCACCATCTAAAGCAACTGAATTTACAGCTGTTGTAGCAGTTTTCCATACTGAGTTTGGATCATTTGCACCAGCTACCCATGGAGTTGCAATTTGGTATCCTGGTAATTGTGGATAAATTGAATTCCATTGGTAAACTAATAATGTTGGGTCAAACTCAGCTCCATAAGAAGCATCTTCAGTAAAAGGAGTTGTTAAGTCATCAATTCCGTCACCATTTACATCAGCTAAACCGAAGTAACCTGTTGCATCATCATAATAAGGGCCATAACCAGCACCATATTTTTTTTGGTAAACAGGAAGGGTTTCTTTATCTGCGTTTCCTAGTGTTAAACTAGAAGTAACAGTTACACCAATACCTTTTTTTGCAGATCCTTTTTTAGTTGTAATCATTACAACACCATTAGATGCACGAGAACCATAAAGTGCAGTTGCCGCAGCACCTTTTAACACGTTAATAGATTCAATATCATCAGGATTGATATCTGATGCAGCATTACCATAATCGTAACCACCTCTACCAGATCTTTGATTGCTTGAGTTTGAGTTTCCATTATTAACTGGAATTCCATCAATAACAAATAACGCTTGGTTATCTCCTAAAACAGAACTGTTACCTCTGATTACAACGTTTGTTGAACCACCCAAAGTACCTGTTGATTTAATATCAAGACCAGCTACTTTACCAGATAATGAATTCACAAAATTAGAACTTTTTACATTAGATACAGCATCACCTTTTACTTCTTGTGTTGCATAACCTAATGCTTTCTTTTCTCTTTTAATACCTAAGGCAGTTACTACCACTTCATCAAGTACCGATGCATCTTCTTGCATTGTTACATTGATAGAATTAGAAGAACCTACGGTAACTTCTTGGGTTTTAAGCCCTAAATAAGAAAAAGATAAAACATCACCAGACTTTGCATTGATAGAATATTTTCCATCAAAATCAGTTTGGGTTCCATTTGTAGTACCTTTTACTAAAATGTTAACTCCTGGGAGAGGAAGACCAGATACATCTGATACCGTTCCAGAAATTGTTTTGTCTTGTGCAAATGTAAATTGCACAACTAACGCTAGTAATAGCGTTAAAATTCCACTAAACTTTGTTTTCATATTTAAATTAATTTGAATTAGCCTGCTTCAAAAGTCATAATAAAAAGTTAATAAAACAATAATATTTACTTAAAATTTCAATTTTTAAATCCAAAACCTTTTAATGATGAACTGTTAGAATTTTTGTGTTTGATTAAATTGGTGTCTTTTATTAGTAATTTAAAGTTTGGTTTTCAGACAGGTATGAATAAAAAAACAGCGTACAATTTGTACGCTGTTTTACTATTAAATGGCTAATATGTTTTTTTACCAACCTGGGTTTTGTTGTGTAGCTAAAGTTGGATTAGCATTTAGTTCAACCTGAGGTATTGGCCATAAGAATTTAAAGTCAGATGAAGGAACAGCTGCTACTCCATAAGGACCTGGGTAAGGAGTTCCTAATGTAAATGTTGATGCAGCTGGGTTTCCATTTGCAACTTTTTGAGGAATTCCATCTATAGGATGTAAATTATCACCTTGTAATCTATGGATGTCTGACCATCTTCTACCTTCCATTAAAAACTCAATTCTGCGTTCTTTTAAGATAGCACCAACCATTGTAGATGGTGTGATAAAAGATGCTGCAGTATATGCTTGAGTTGTTGGGTTTGCTAATGAACGGTTTCTTACTTGATTTAGTTTTGCTAAAGCATTTGGTAAATCTGGTGTAGTTTTTCTAGCATAAGCTTCAGCCATGTTTAATAATACTTCTGCATATCTAATTATAGGAGAAGCGTCAGTGTAATTTACGCCATCTTTATACTTTAGAGTATATTTTCTTCCGCTTACAGTAAATACCATTCCTGTACCAACATTAGTTGAGGTTGAGTTGTCTTCTCTACGTTTGTCGTCTGTTAACCAGCTTGGATCTCTCCAAATTATTGGGCTAATACAAACCAATCTTCTTCTATTATATTGAGAAGCTAAAGCTGCATTAACTCCAGGGTTTTGTGTAGCTGCTTGTAATATAGAAAAGATTGATTCTGTATTGCTGTAGCTATCAATAAACGGTCCGTTTGGTGATGCTGTAAGAGTGTATAAGCCATTTAATTTGTTACCTTCAAAAATAACATTATCCCAATCTCTCATGTGTAAATAAACTCTTGTTTTAAATGCTATAGCAGCATTTTTTGAAGCTTTAGTTAAAGTTGTATTTGTGATTTGTGTTTCAGCATCATTTAAATCAGTTAATACCTTTTGATAGCATTCGGCTACAGTATTACGACCAACTAAAATTTCAGAATCAATTTCACCTTGAGTATCAACTCCAACTGTTCTATAAGGGATACCTGGATGACCAGCGCCAGCTGAAAAATTATATGGTCTTGCAAAATAACTAAGTAGCTCAAAATGAGTGATTGCGCGTAAAAATTTTGCTTGCCCAATATAGTTGTCTCCAACAGCAGGAGTTATAATGCCAGCTGTTACTGCTTTAGATACTCCTTCTATGACTAAATTACATCTGTTTATAAGTCTGTAACCATCAATCCAATAGTAAACATTGTTTGCTGTTGTAGCATCATATGTTGCTGTATAAGTTAATTGGTAAAAGGTAGCTGTATTAACTACGTCTTCACCTCTACAATCACCTTGTTGTACAAATGCAGCGCCCCAAACATATCCTCTACCTCCATTTGGAGCAGTTGAGTTATATTGACCAATAGCAGCTGCGTTATACATTCCGTTAACAGAGCTTTCAATTAATGACGGAGATGAAAACGCATCATCTAATGAAATATTGTTAACAGGACTTAGATCTAAAATACTTTCTTCTGAACATGAGACCATTCCGGTTCCAATAACAGAAATAATTAAAAATTTGAATATATTTTTCATTTTATAAAAATTATAAGTTAACATTTAATCCGAATGATAAGACTTTTGCTCTTGGCGTTCCATTTAAATCTACACCTCCAGATTCCATTTCAGGATTTAAACCTTGGTAATCAGTTATAGTTAAAATGTTTTGTGCTTGTACATAAAGTCTAACCATATCAACTCTTAATTTTTCAGATAAAGATTTTGGTAATTTATAACCAAGTGTAATATTATCTAGGCTTATAAAGTCTCCATCTTCTAAAAATCGACTTGTAGCATGACCAATTAGATTGGTAAATGTATTACTACTTGCATAAAGTCTTGGGGTTATACCATCACCTGGATTGTCAACACTTTGCCATCTACCTAAAATCTCTGTACTATTGTTATTTAAATTTTGAGTTACTAAATCTCTGCGAGTAGAGTTAAATATTTTATTACCACCACTAAAACGGAACATGAAAGTAAAGTCAAAATCATTGAATTTTAGTGAGTTAATTACTGATCCGTAGTATTTTGGTAAAGTGTTTCCAAGAATAACTTTGTCATCAGCTGCACTTAATGATGATGCAGTAGATAAGTCTGTTGGGTTGTTAGGGTCAAATACAAAATATGATGTTGTATCTAAATTTCCTTGTACTAAAGAGCCATCAGCCTTAAAGTATACTGGATTTCCATTAGCAGGATTTACTCCCCAATATTTATAACCATATATAGAGTTGATAGATTCACCTTCTCTAATTATTAAATTTTGATTGATGTTAACATCAGAAAATGTACCACCTAGTATATCTTGTCCATCAGGAATGTTTGTTACTTCATTCTTGTCTAGAGTTAAATTAGCAGTAATATTCCAGCTAAAGTTGTCTTTTTCAATTGCATTATAATTTAATGAGAACTCATAGCCTTTGTTATACATCGAGCCAATGTTCTTTTTAATTCTATTAGAAGGAACTCCTAAAGACGGAGCTACAGGCACGTCTAAAATTAACCCATCGATATCATTATTGTAATAGTCAAAAGATAGTCTGATTTTATTATTTAATAATGATAAATCAACTCCGTAATCTGTCTTTTTACTTGTTTCCCAAAGTAATTGGTCATTACCAAATTGAGTGAAAGCAATACCATTTAATGTGCCATAAGGAGAAGCAGATGTTAGTCCTAAATATGGGTAGCTTCCAATTTCTGTATTACCTACTTCAGAATAAGAACCTCTCAATTTAAATTCGTTAATTGTAGAGTTTAGCGAACTAAAAAACTCTTCATTAGCAATATTCCATCCAGCAGAATAACCAGTAAAGTTGTTCCATCTGTTTGCTTCGCTTAATTTAGAAATACCATCACGTCTTACAGATCCTTGTAAATAATATCTTTGTTTGTAGTTGTAGCTTAAACGCCCAACATATGATATTATACCATTTTCTGTAACGCTTCCTCCAGAAGTTTGCGTTGCATAAGCTCCAGTCACTAGATTATTATTATAAAACTCATCTAATAAATCTGTACCTGTACCAAAAAACGATTGATTTCTTTCTTTTTGATATTCAACTACTCCTGTTGCATTTACATTGTGTGCATTGCTAAATGATTTATCATAAGTAAGAATATTTTGAATGTTCCATCTTAATAGATCTGTATTATCATTTTGTAACCTACCATTAGAGCCTCTACCATCACCATGAACTGGACTATAGTATAAGAAACCTGATGTTAACGGGTTGTCAACACTAGCTTGAAATCTATAAGTTAAATCCTTATTAAATTTAACAGAAGCAAACGTGTTAATTATTGTTCTGTTAATTTTAGATTGAAATTTATTATTTGCCAACACATAAGCAATGTTTGAAATATTATCTCCAACTGCATCGGTATTATCCCATTGCCCAACAACAGTATTATCTGCAGAAATGTTGTAACCTGTAGGGTGATTAGGGTTATAAATAGGAGTATTTGGTAATTGTCTTATTGCATTAAAAATGTTTCCTGATAATGAATTTCTACCAGTGTTTAAGCCATTATATTCTGTTCTAGTTAAGGCTATATTACCGCCTAAAGACAACCATTTGTTTACTTCATGTTCAACATTTGCTCTAATTGTGTAACGCTTCATATCATTAGCAACTGCAACACCTTCTTGGTCTGTATATCCCATAGATAGGAAATATTTTGTGCTTTCAGTTCCTCCATTTAATGATAAGCTATGATCTATTTGTAAAGCGCTTGAGTTTAGTACGGCTTTTTGCCAATCGGTATCAAATTCACTTCCAATAGCCCATTCTGCTTGACCTCTATTAGTTCTTTTTTCATTAGCAATAACTAAAAAGTCAGAAGTTTTTAATAAATCAAAAGTCTTAATTGCAGAAGCAAATCCAGTAGTGTTATTGTAGCTAACTTTCATTGTTCCTTTTTTTCCTTTTTTAGTTGTAATTAAGATTACACCATTTGCTGCCCTAGAACCATAAATAGCAGTTGCAGCACCATCTTTTAAAATGTCATAAGATTCAATATCATTTGGGTTTATGTCCCCTAGAGCATTTGTTGAAGCATAACCTCCAACATCACCAGAATAAATAGGCATACCATCAACTACAATCAATGGAGAAGTTCCTGATCCTATTGAGGCAATACCTCTAATTCTAATTCTTGGTGCTTCACCAATGATACCGTTGTTTGTAGTAACTTGAACACCAGCAGCTCTACCAGCTATTTGACTTTCAAAACTTGGTGTTACTAAGCCAGCTAAATCACCACCAGAAATACTAGCAATAGACCCAGTTACTTCTTTCTTTTTTTGCACACCATAACCAACAACAACAACTTCATCTAATACAGATGCATCTTCAGTCATTGTTACGTTAATTGTATTTGATGTAGCAACTTTAATATCTTGGGTTTTTAGCCCTAAATAAGTAAAAATTAAAACATCTCCTGTGTTCGCTTTAATGGAGTATTTCCCATCAAAATCAGTTTGAGTACCAGTAGCAGTACCTTTAACTTGAATGTTAACCCCAGGAAGAGTTAAGCCTGATTCATCAGTAACAGTCCCTGAAATTGTCTTTTCTTGTGCAAAAGATACCTGCACAACAAACGCTAATAATAGCGTAAGAATCACATTAAACTTTGTTTTCATATTTGAGTTAGTTTGAATTATTCGCGGCAAATGTGAAAAATAAAAACAAATAAAACAATAGGTAATGTGAAATAGTTAAAAATTTAACAATATAAATGTTAAAATTTTGCGATTAAGCTAATATGTATTTTTGAATCTGAAATTTTAAACGACTGATTTTCAGTCTTTCCACTTGAATAATTGAGTTTAAACAATCCAGCTTTTGTGAGTAGTCCAAAACCAAAGCCAAAACCAAAAAGTTTTCCTTTTTTGTCAAATAGCTCATTTTCGTAATAAGCTGCATCAATAACCGAATGAATATATAGATTATTACTGACCTTGTAACGATACTCTGTGTTAATTACGCCAAATAAATTTGCAGTCAAGCTGTTTTCTTCAAAACCTCTTATTGAATTTATACCTCCAAAACGTAGAAGTTCATTTTCAAGATACGTGTCAGATTTTAAGTAGCCACTAGTAATCTGAGTAAAAATGCTATTGCTGTCATTCAAATTAAAAATTTTAAACGAATTTATAGCTAGTGAGTTTTGAGATTCTTTGATATCATCAAAAGTGCGATTGCCAAAACCAGTAGTAATATCAAACTGAAAATTTATGGGAAAAAGTAAATTATAACGCTGCCTCTTGATGTGTAAATAATTCAGAGTATAAAAAGATGACTTGTAATCATTAATACTTAATATATTATTGTCTAATAAGTTTGTTGATGTAGTAGATAATATGCCAGCAGAAACTGAGTTTTTAGGACTAATTATATAATCTAGTTTTCCTGATTGTGAAACCGTAACAAATGAAGAATCTTTTTTGAAAATATTTAAACTTAATTCAACTCCAATTGGAGAACCTAATAAATAAGGGAGTTTAGCTTTTACATCAAAAGTTTTTTGTTGACTTTCATCACTTTTATATAATAATCTAAATGACTCTCCATAGTTTAAATTGTTTACAAGATTTAAGTTTAAGTAGCCATCAAATTCTATTTTATTAGTTTCAGTATTAGTTCCAAATCCTAAAAACCCATCAAAGGCATTGCTTTTGGTTTTTTCTACATATATATATAATAAGGTAGAGTCTTTAGTAAATAAAACTTCGGGTTCCTTAATTTGACTTGCAAATTGTAGGTCTTCCAAATCTGACATTTTTTCTTTAATTGTCTTTAAATTGAATAGTTGTTTGTTTCTAATTTTAAGATAACGTTTCACATATGATTTTGGAAACTTGTCATAACCCTTAATAATAATAGTATCTATTGTTCTTTGGGGTTGTTCTGTAATTTGTAGCTCAGCGTACAAAGTGCCCTCATTTTCTTTTTTAATGTTTGATAGCTGCAGTGTTGAAAAAGGATCTCCTTGATTTGAAATTTCAGAATTCAATAATTGAAGCGTTTTTTCTAATGTGTTAAAATCTGTTTCAAAATAATTCTCCTTTACGGTGTTAGATACTAGTTTTAAAATGTTTCTATTAATTGAAGGGCCAAAATATATTTTAATTGTTTTGTAGTAATGATTCAAATGATAACTTGCAATATAAGATGAGTCATTCTTTTTTTTTATACTTAATAACTCACTTTCAATATAACCTAGTTTTAATAATTTTTCTTTAATATCTATTACTTCTTTTTCAAGTGATGCAAAATCCTCAAAGTTTTTAATATAATATAATGAGTCAATAATTTTAGTTTCATTTTCTGTCTTGCCCTTGGCAGAAAGAGACAAGGATTGAGAGTAAAGTTGTGAAGTAGATAACAACCAAAATCCAATTAAAAAAAGAAAGATTTTTAAAGGCATATAAAGCATTAATAGTTTTCAAAGCTAACGGAAAATTTGGACTAAAAATATGCCCAATGTTAAATAATTCATCAAACTTTTGAAAATTAATCATTTTACATTTGAAAAACTGAAATTTATTTCTACCTTTGCAGCCCTCAAATGCGAGGAGTAAATATAAATTATATAGAAATATATGCCAACAATTTCACAATTAGTACGAATAGGAAGAGCCAAAATAACCAAGAAGAGTAAATCGGCTGCTTTAGATTCATGTCCTCAAAGACGTGGGGTTTGTACACGTGTTTACACAACGACACCAAAAAAACCTAACTCTGCAATGCGTAAAGTAGCAAGGGTTAGATTAACAAATGGTAATGAAGTAAATGCATACATCCCAGGAGAAGGTCATAATTTACAAGAGCACTCGATAGTATTGGTTAGAGGTGGAAGGGTAAAAGATTTACCAGGAGTTAGATATCACATCGTTCGTGGTGCCTTAGACACAGCAGGTGTTGCAGGTAGAACACAACGTAGATCTAAGTATGGTGCAAAACGCCCTAAAAAGTAATTAAAAAACTTTAAGAAGAAGACATGAGAAAAAGAGCAGCGAAAAAAAGACCGCTTTTACCAGATCCACGTTTTAACGATCAGTTAGTAACTCGTTTCGTTAATATGATGATGTGGGATGGAAAGAAGTCGGTAGCGTTCAAAGTATTCTATGATGCAATTGATATTGTAGAATCAAAAAAGACTGACGACGAAAAAACAGCTTTAGAAACTTGGAAAGGTGCCTTGTCTAACGTTATGCCTCACGTAGAAGTGCGTAGTCGTAGAGTTGGTGGAGCTACATTTCAAATTCCAATGCAAATTCGTCCAGATCGTAAAGTATCTACAGCTATGAAATGGTTGATTAGTTACTCACGTAAAAGAAATGAAAAATCTATGCCAGCAAAACTTGCTGCTGAAATTTTAGCTGCGGCTAAAGAAGAAGGAGCGGCAGTTAAAAAACGTATGGATACTCACAAAATGGCGGAAGCTAATAAAGCATTCTCACACTTTAGATTTTAATTTAAGATGGCAAGAGATTTAAAATATACAAGAAATATAGGTATTGCTGCTCATATTGATGCAGGAAAAACAACAACTACAGAGCGTATATTGTTCTACACAGGTGTGTCTCACAAAATTGGTGAGGTTCATGATGGAGCAGCAACAATGGACTGGATGGAGCAAGAGCAAGAAAGAGGTATTACAATTACATCTGCTGCTACAACTTGTGAATGGGTTTTTCCTCGTGTAAATGGAGAGCCAACACCTGATTCTATGGGTTATCACTTTAATATTATCGATACTCCTGGTCACGTTGATTTCACGGTAGAAGTAAACCGTTCTTTACGTGTATTAGATGGATTGGTATTCTTATTTAGTGCTGTTGATGGTGTTGAACCTCAATCAGAAACTAACTGGAGATTAGCTGATAACTACAAAGTACCTAGAATTGGTTTCGTAAATAAAATGGACCGTCAAGGTTCTAACTTTTTAGAAGTTAACAAGCAGGTAAAAGAAATGTTGGGCTCTAATGCAGTGCCTATTGTTTTACCTATTGGTGATGAAATCGATTTTAAAGGTGTTGTAGATTTAGTAAAAAACAGAGCTATTATCTGGCATGATGAAACTTTAGGTGCAACTTTTGATGTTGTTGATATTCCTGAAGAATTAAAAGCAGAAGCAAAACAATATAGAGCTTTATTAATTGAAGAAGTAGCAAGTTACGATGAAAATCTTCTTGAGAAATTCATGGAAGATGAAGATTCAATTACTGAAGATGAAATACACACAGCATTAAGAGCTGCTGTTATGGATATGGCTATCATACCTATGATTTGTGGATCTTCATTCAAAAACAAAGGTGTTCAATTCTTATTAGATGCAGTTTGTAGATATTTACCTTCTCCTTTAGATAAAGAGGCGATTGTAGGTGTTAATCCAGATACTGAGAAAGAAGAAAAAAGAAAGCCTTCTGTTGATGAGCCGTTTGCTGCATTAGCATTTAAAATTGCTACTGATCCTTTCGTTGGTCGTTTAGCATTCTTTAGAGCATACTCTGGTCGTTTAGATGCTGGTTCTTATGTATTGAATAATCGTTCAGGAAATAAAGAACGTATCTCTCGTATCTACCAAATGCATGCTAATAAGCAAAATGCAATTGACTTTATTGAAGCTGGAGATATTGGAGCTGCTGTAGGATTTAAATCTATCAAAACAGGAGATACATTATCAGATGAAAAACATCCAATTGTTTTAGAAAGTATGAACTTCCCTGATCCAGTAATTGGTATTGCGGTTGAGCCTAAAACAAAAGCAGATGTCGATAAATTAGGTATGTCTTTAGCAAAATTAGCTGAAGAAGATCCAACGTTTACAGTTAGAACAGATGAGGCTTCAGGTCAGACGATTATTTCTGGTATGGGTGAGCTTCACTTAGATATTATTGTTGATCGTTTACGTCGTGAGTTTAAAGTAGAGGTAAACCAAGGTCAACCTCAAGTAGAGTACAAAGAAGCTATCACAAGAACAGCACAACATAGAGAAGTTTACAAAAAACAATCTGGTGGACGTGGTAAGTTTGCTGATATCGTGTTTACTTTAGAGCCTGCTGAAGAAGGAAAAACTGGATTAGAGTTTGTTTCTGAAATTAAAGGTGGTAACGTTCCTAAAGAATTTATCCCTTCAATTGAAAAAGGATTTAAAATGGCTATGATCAATGGTCCATTAGCAGGATATGAGGTAGATGCTATGAAAGTGACTCTAACTGATGGTTCTTACCATGATGTGGATTCTGATCAATTATCATTCGAATTGGCTGCAAAGTTAGGATTTAAAGCTGCTGCAAAAGCTGCAAAAGCTGTAATCATGGAGCCAATTATGAAATTAGAAGTGTTAACTCCTGAAGAAAACATGGGAGATATTGTAGGAGACCTTAACCGTCGTCGTGGTCAAGTTAATGACATGGGAGATAGAGCAGGTTCAAAAGTTGTTAAGGCACATGTGCCATTATCTGAAATGTTTGGTTATGTTACTTCATTACGTACATTATCATCAGGTAGAGCAACATCAACAATGGAATTTTCACATTATGCTGAAACACCTTCTAATATATCAGAAGAAGTTATTAAAGCAGCTAAAGGCGTTGAAGCTTAAAATTTAAGAAAATGAGTCAAAAAATCAGAATAAAACTAAAATCATACGATCATAATTTAGTAGACAAATCTGCTGATAAGATTGTTAAAACGGTAAAAAGTACTGGAGCAGTAGTAACTGGGCCAATTCCATTACCAACTAATAAAAAGATTTTTACAGTATTACGTTCACCACACGTAAACAAAAAATCAAGAGAGCAATTTCAATTAAGTTCTTACAAAAGATTACTTGATATCTATAGCTCATCATCAAAAACAATTGATGCCTTGATGAAACTTGAATTACCAAGTGGAGTAGAAGTAGAGATCAAAGTATAGTTAGATCAAACATGTCCTTAACGATGGTTAAGGAAAAACGGTAAAAATACAATTCAGGGTTGAAACGTATTTTGACCCTGAATTTTTTAAAATAAGTAGTATTAATAATTAAATAATAATTTATGTCTGGGTTAATTGGAAAAAAAATCGGTATGACCAGCATCTACGATGAAAACGGGAAAAATATTCCTTGTACAGTAATCGAAGCTGGGCCATGTATCGTTACCCAAGTCAGAACCGAAGAGGTTGACGGGTATAGTGCTCTTCAACTTGGTTTCGATGACAAGACAGAGAAAAGCACCACAAAAGCTGAAGCAGGTCATGCTAAAAAAGCTGGTACTTCTGTTAAAAGAAAAGTCGTTGAATTCCAAGGATTTGGAGAAGGTTACAAATTAGGTGATGCCATCACTGTAGAACATTTCATCGAAGGTGAGTTTGTTGACATTGCAGGTACATCTAAAGGAAAAGGATTCCAAGGGGTTGTAAAACGTCATGGTTTTGGTGGAGTTGGTCAAGCTACGCATGGTCAGCACAACCGTTTAAGAGCTCCAGGTTCTATTGGTGCAGCTTCATATCCAGCGAGAGTATTCAAAGGAATGAAAATGGCAGGAAGAATGGGTGGCGAAAGAGTGAATGTTGAAAATTTAAGAGTATATAAAGTGGTTCCAGAAAAGAACTTACTTGTTGTTAAAGGGTGTGTTCCTGGTCACAAAAACTCTTATGTAATTATTCAAAAATAATGAAAGTAGCAGTTGTAGATTTAAACGGAAAAGACACAGGTAGAAAGATTGAACTTTCTAAAGATGTGTTTGCTATAGAGCCAAATAATCATGCAGTTTACTTAGATGTTAAGCAATATCTTGCTAACCAACGTCAAGGAACTCATAAGGCTAAAGAAAGAGCAGAAATTGCAGGTAGTACACGTAAGATAAAAAAGCAAAAAGGAACAGGTACTGCAAGAGCAGGATCTATCAAGTCTGGTGTATTTAAAGGTGGAGGACGTATGTTCGGACCTAGACCGAGAAATTATAGTTTCAAATTGAATAAAAACCTAAAACGTTTAGCACGTAAATCAGCTTTAACAATGAAAGCTAATGACAATGCAATCGTTGTTTTAGAAGACTTCAATTTTGATACACCAAAAACTAAAAATTTCACTAATGTGTTGAAAGCTTTAGGAGTTGAGAATAAAAAATCTTTGTTTGTGTTGGGTGCTTCAAATAATAATGTATATTTGTCGTCACGTAATTTGAAAGGGTCTGAAGTTGTAATGAACTCAGAATTAAGCACTTACAAAATTTTAAACGCAAATAAATTAGTCCTTTTAGAGAGTTCTTTAGAAGGAATTGAATCGAATTTAAGTAAATAAGGAAACCATGAGTATCTTAATTAAACCTATAATCACTGAAAAAGCGTCAGCTAATAGCGAAGTAAACAATTGTTTTAGCTTCGAAGTGAATACAAAGGCGAACAAGGTAGAAATCAAAAAAGCAGTTGAAGCTGCTTATGGAGTTTCTGTTGAAAAAGTTCGTACTATAAATGTCCGTCCAGATAGAAGAACTCGTCACACAAAGACAGGTATTCAACACGGTAAAACAAATGCTGTTAAAAAAGCAATTGTACAACTGGCGGAAGGTGAATCTATTGATTTATACAGTAACATGTAATTAGACAAAAATGTCAGTAAGAAAATTAAAACCGATCACATCAGCGCAGCGATTTAGAGTAGTAAATGGATTTGACGCCATCACTACTGATAAGCCGGAAAAGAGTTTACTTGTTCCGAACAAACGCTCTGGTGGTAGAAACAGTCAAGGAAAAATGACCATGCGCTATATAGGTGGAGGTCATAAAAGAAAGTATCGTATTATTGATTTTAAACGTAACAAAGCTGGTATTCCTGCTGAAGTTGCTTCAATTCAATACGATCCAAACAGAACAGCATTTATCGCTTTATTGAATTATCAAGATGGTGAAAAACGTTACATCATTGCTCAAAATGGTTTACAAGTTGGGCAAAATGTAGTTTCAGGAACTACAGATGTTGCTCCAGAAATTGGAAATGCAATGCCTTTAAGTCAAATACCTCTTGGTACTATTATATCTTGTATTGAATTGCGTCCTGGACAAGGTGCAATTATGGCAAGAAGCGCTGGAGCTTTTGCTCAATTAATGGCAAGAGATGGAAAATTTGCAACCGTGAAATTGCCTTCAGGTGAAACACGTTTAATACTTGCAGATTGTTTGGCTACAATTGGTGTAGTATCTAACTCAGATCATCAATTACTTGTATCTGGTAAAGCAGGTAGAAGCAGATGGTTAGGAAGAAGACCAAGAGTAAGACCAGTAGTTATGAACCCAGTAGATCACCCAATGGGTGGTGGAGAAGGTAAATCTTCTGGAGGTCATCCAAGATCTAGAAAAGGTATTCCAGCTAAAGGTTATAGAACACGTTCTAAAACGAAAGCTAGTAATAAGTATATTGTAGAACGTAGAAAGAAATAATTGAGATAATATGGCACGTTCATTAAAAAAAGGACCTTACATCCATTATAAATTAGACAAAAAAGTTGCTGAAAATGTAGCTGCTAACAAAAAAACAGTTATCAAAACTTGGTCAAGAGCATCAATGATAACTCCAGATTTTGTTGGACAAACAATTGCAGTACACAATGGTCGTCAATTTGTACCAGTTTACGTAACTGAAAACATGGTAGGTCACAAATTAGGAGAATTTTCACCAACAAGATCGTTCAGAGGTCATGCAGGTGCTAAAAATAAAGGTAAAAAATAAGTAGAGCTATGGGAAGTCGTAAAAAACAAATGGCAGACGCTATTAAGGAAGAAAGAAAGCACGTTGCTTTTGCAAAGCTTAATAACTGTCCTACTTCACCAAGAAAAATGCGTTTAGTTGCAGACTTGGTTAGAGGACAAAAAGCTGAAACAGCTCTTAATATTCTTAAGTTTAGCCCAAAAGAAGCATCACGTCGTTTAGAAAAATTATTGCTTTCAGCAATTTCTAACTGGCAAGCAAAAAACGAAGATGCAAGTATTGAAGACGCTGAATTGGTAGTGAAAGAGATTAGAGTAGATGGTGGCGCAATGTTAAAAAGATTACGTCCAGCACCTCAAGGTCGCGCACACAGAATTAGAAAACGTTCTAACCACGTAACAATCGTAGTTGGAGCTAACAATAACACACAAGCTTAAATAGAGATATGGGACAAAAGACAAATCCAATCGGAAATCGTTTAGGAATTATCAGAGGATGGGAATCTAACTGGTATGGTGGCAATGATTATGGAGATAAACTTGCTGAAGACGATAAGATTAGAAAATACGTTCACGCTCGTTTATCAAAAGCTAGTGTGTCTAGAGTAATTATTGAGCGTACGCTTAAACTTGTAACCGTTACTATCACTACTGCAAGACCTGGTATTATTATTGGGAAAGGTGGTCAAGAGGTAGACAAGTTAAAAGAAGAGCTTAAGAAAATTACAGATAAGGAAGTTCAATTGAACATCTTCGAAATTAAGAGACCTGAGCTAGATGCGTTTTTAGTAGGATCAAGTGTTGCTCGTCAAATTGAGAATCGTATTTCTTACAGACGTGCAATTAAAATGGCAATTGCTGCTACTATGCGTATGAACGCAGAAGGAATCAAAATTCAAATTAGTGGTCGTTTGAATGGTGCTGAGATGGCACGTTCTGAGCACTACAAAGAAGGAAGAATTCCATTATCAACATTCAGAGCCGATATTGACTATGCTTTAGTTGAGGCACATACTACTTATGGTAGATTGGGTATCAAAGTATGGATTATGAAAGGTGAAGTTTATGGTAAAAGAGAATTATCTCCACTTGTAGGTTTATCAAAAAAACAACAAGGTGGTAAAGGAAACTCTGATGCGCCAAGACGTGGTGGGAATAATAAATCTCGTCGCAGAAAGTAATTTTTAAAGACAAAGAAAAATGTTACAACCTAGAAAAACAAAATTCCGTAAGGTCCAAAAAGGACGTATGAAAGGAAATTCTGAGAGAGGCCATGAGCTTTCTAACGGAATGTTCGGAATAAAATCGGTACATGAAAAAGGTATGTTTTTAACATCTCGTCAAATTGAAGCAGCTCGTATTGCAGCTACACGTTATATGAAAAGAGAAGGGCAATTATGGATTAAAATATTTCCAGATAAGCCTATTACAAAAAAGCCTCTTGAAGTACGTATGGGTAAAGGTAAAGGTGCTGTAGAATATTGGGTAGCAGTAGTTAAACCAGGAAGAATCATGTTTGAAGTTGGAGGAGTGCCTTTAGAAGTAGCTAAAGAAGCATTACGTTTAGCAGCTCAAAAACTACCTGTAAAAACGAAGTTCCTAATCGCAAGAGATTACGAAGCTTAATATAAGATATTATGAAGCAATCAGAAATTACACAGCTTTCTACAGCTGAATTACAAGAAAAATTAGGTGACACTAAAAAGAGTTATGCTGATCTTAAATTAGCTCACGCAATCTCTCCTTTAGAAAATCCAATTCAATTACGCAACGTAAGACGTAGTGTAGCTAGAATGGCAACCGAGTTAACTAAAAGAGAAATACAATAATTGTATTCCGCTGAAAGATGGAAAAAAGAAATTTAAGAAAAGAACGTATAGGAATTGTTACAAGTAACAAAATGCAGAAATCTATTGTGGTTTCTGAAGTGAAAAAAGTAAAACACCCTATGTATGGAAAATTCGTGTTAAAAACGAAAAAATACGTTGCACACGATGAGACAAATGACTGTAACATTGGAGATACAGTAAAGATCATGGAAACAAGACCTTTATCTAAATCTAAATGTTGGAGATTAGTAGAAATAATTGAAAGAGCGAAGTAATTATGTTACAACAAGAATCAAGATTAAAAGTCGCAGATAACACTGGAGCAAAGGAAGTTTTAACTATCCGTGTTCTAGGTGGTACTAAAAGAAGATATGCTTCTGTAGGTGATAAAATAGTTGTTTCTGTAAAAGATGCAACTCCTAACGGTAATATCAAAAAAGGGGCTGTTTCTACAGCTGTGGTTGTACGTACTGTTAAGGAAGTAAGACGTCCAGACGGATCTTATATAAGATTTGACGATAACGCTTGTGTACTTTTAAATCCGCAAGGAGAAATGAGAGGAACACGTGTTTTTGGACCTGTAGCTAGAGAACTTCGTGATAAACAATTCATGAAAATTGTATCATTAGCACCTGAAGTGCTTTAATGACTAATAAGATGACAAAGTTTAAAATAAAATCAGGCGATACAGTACAAGTAATTTCTGGAGACCATAAAGGAACTGAAGGAAAAGTGCTTAAAGTATTGAAAGATAAAAACAAAGCAATCGTTGAAGGTGTAAACATGGTTAAGAAACATACTAAGCCAAGTGCACAAAACCCTCAAGGTGGCATTGTAGAGAAAGAAGCAGCTATCCATATGTCAAATTTATCTTTATTAACAGGTAAAGGAGAAACTACAAGAGTAGGTTATAAAATGGAAGGTGATAAAAAAGTGAGATTTTCTAAAAAATCAAATGAAGTAATTTAGTTATGGCTTACACTCCAAGATTAAAACAAGAGTACAAGGACAAAGTAGTTACTGCTCTTACAGAAGAATTCGGATATAAAAATGTAATGCAAGTTCCTAAACTTAAAAAGATAGTAATATCTAAAGGAGTTGGTGCTGCAGTTGCCGATAAAAAATTAGTAGATCACGCTGTTGATGAATTGACTAAAATTTCTGGTCAAAAAGCAGTAGCAACATTATCTAAAAAAGATATCGCAACATTCAAATTACGTAAAGGTATGCCAATTGGAGCTCGTGTAACCTTAAGAGGTGAGCAAATGTATGAATTTTTAGACCGTTTGGTTACTTCAGCATTACCACGAGTAAGAGATTTTAATGGTATTAAAGCTACAGGATTTGATGGTAGAGGTAATTACACTTTAGGTGTTACTGAGCAAATTATATTTCCAGAAATAGATATTGATAAAGTTAATTCTATCTCAGGTATGGATATATCATTTGTAACATCTGCTGAAACAGATAAAGAAGCAAAATCGTTATTAACAGAATTGGGTTTACCTTTTCAAAAGAACTAAGATATGGCTAAAGAATCAATGAAAGCCCGTGAGGTGAAAAGAGCAAAAACGGTTGCAAAGTATGCTGAAAAACGTAAAGCTTTAAAAGAAGCTGGAGATTATGAAGGGCTACAAAAGTTACCAAAAAATGCATCTCCTGTTCGTATGCACAACAGATGTAAGCTAACAGGAAGACCTAGAGGGTATGTTCGTACTTTTGGAATTTCTCGTGTTATGTTACGTGAAATGGCAAACCAAGGATTAATACCAGGAGTTAAAAAAGCTAGCTGGTAAAAAATAATTATAAATTGGTTGAAGGTTCAATTCCTAGAGTAGGAAATTTGAAAACCACTACCGCAAATTAATATAAATGAATACAGATCCAATCGCAGATTATCTAACTAGAGTTAGAAACGCAGTAAAAGCCAACCATAGAGTTGTTGAAATTCCTGCTTCAAATCTGAAAAAAGAAATTACTAAAATATTATTCAATCAAGGATATATTTTAAGTTACAAGTTTGATGATTCTTCAGTACAAGGAACAATAAAAATTGCTCTTAAGTACAATAAAGAAACAAAAGAACCAGTAATCAAGAAAATTCAAAGAGTAAGTAAACCAGGTTTACGTAAGTATGCAGGTGCCAATGAAATGCCAAGAATTCTTAATGGACTTGGAATTGCAATTGTGTCAACATCTCACGGTGTTATGACAGGAAAACAAGCGCATAGAGAAAATGTTGGTGGCGAATTATTATGCTACGTTTACTAATAAAGAGGAAGATATGTCAAGAATAGGAAAAAATCCAGTAGCTATCCCTCAAGGAGTTACTATAGACGTTAAAGATAATGTAATTACTGTAAAAGGTAAATTAGGAGAATTATCTCAAGAATTCTCTAACGTTGAAATTACTGTTGAAGAAGGTAATGTTACAGTTAACCGTAATTCAGACAGTAAAGATGATAGAGCAAAACACGGTCTTTACAGATCGTTAGTAAAAAATATGATAGAAGGTGTGTCTAAAGGATGGACTAAAGAATTAGAATTGGTTGGAGTAGGTTATAGAGCTACTAACCAAGGACAAAAATTAGACATGGCATTAGGTTTTTCACACAATATCATTATGGATATTGCGTCTGAAGTTAAAGTGGAAACAGTTTCTGAAAAAGGAAAAAATCCAATTATAAAATTAACTTCTCATGACAAACAATTGGTTGGACAAGTTGCAGCTAAAATCCGTGATTTTAGAAGACCAGAGCCTTACAAAGGAAAAGGAATTAAGTTTGTAGGTGAAGTATTAAGAAGAAAAGCAGGTAAATCAGCATAATAGTTTAGTTATGGCATTGACAAAGAACGAAAAAAGATTAAGAATTAAAAGCAGAATACGTAAAGTAGTTTCAGGAACTGAAGCAAGACCACGTTTAGCTGTTTATAGAAGCAATAAAGAAATTTATGCTCAAATTATTGATGATGTAACTGGTAAAACTATTATAGCAGCATCTTCAAGAGATAAAGACATTACTTCTGCTAAAGGTACTAAATCAGAAATAGCTACACTAGTTGGTAAAGCTATTGCTGAAAGAGCTATTAAAGTAGGTGTAGATACTATTTCTTTTGATAGAGGTGGATATCAATATCATGGAAGAGTAAAATCATTAGCAGAAGGTGCTAGAGAAGGAGGACTTAAATTCTAAGACATTATGTATCAAAAATATAAAAACGCAGAGTTAGTAAAACCAAGTGGACTAGATCTTAAAGACCGTTTAGTTGGAGTACAAAGAGTTACTAAAGTAACTAAAGGAGGTAGAGCATTTGGCTTTTCTGCTATAGTTGTTGTAGGAGACGAAGCAGGTGTAGTAGGTCACGGTTTAGGAAAATCTAAAGACGTAGCAACAGCAATTGCAAAAGCAATTGAAGACGCTAAGAAAAATTTAGTAAGAATTCCTATTATCAAAAAGACATTACCACACGAGCAAAAAGGAAAATTTGGTGGAGCAAGAGTAAACATCATTCCAGCAGCAGCAGGAACAGGAGTTATTGCTGGTGGAGCTGTGAGAACAGTTTTAGAAGCAGTTGGAGTACATGATGTATTATCAAAATCACAAGGTTCTTCTAACCCTCATAACGTAGTAAAAGCAACTTTTGATGCTTTATTACAATTAAGAGATGCAAATTCTGTTGCTAGAGAAAGAGGAATTTCACTTGAAAAAGTATTTAACGGTTAATCTATACGATAATGGGAAAGATTAAAGTAACAAAAGTAAAAAGTGATATCAAACGCACTTCAACTCAAAAAAGAACATTAGAGTCTTTAGGTTTACGTAAAATGAACCAATCAGTTGTGCATGATAACACACCAAGTATTCTTGGAATGATTAGTAAAGTTCAACATTTAGTTTCTGTTGAAGAGACAAAATAATACAGCATAAGTAATGGATTTAAGTAATTTAAAACCGGCTGAAGGGTCAGTAAAAAATCAAGGCAAAAGAATTGGTAGAGGACAAGGTTCTGGTAAAGGTGGTACTGCAACTCGTGGTCACAAAGGAGCTAAATCTCGTTCTGGATATTCTAAAAAAGTAGGATTTGAAGGAGGACAAATGCCTCTTCAAAGACGTGTGCCAAAGTTTGGATTTACAAACATTAACCGTGTAGAATATCAAGGTGTTAATCTTGATAAATTACAACAATTGGTTGATGAGAAAAAAATAAAAGACACAGTAGATTTTGAAACGCTTATTGGATTAGGTGTTGTAACTAAAAATGACTTAGTAAAAGTATTAGGTCGTGGAGAGTTAAAATCAAAATTAAAAGTAACTGCTCATAAATTTACTGCTTCAGCAAAAGCTGCTATCGAAGCTGCAGGAGGAGAAGCTATAACTTTATAAGACCAATTAGAGGATGAAATTTATAGAGACTTTAAAAAATGTTTGGAAAATAACAGAACTAAAAGACAGAATCATGCTTACGCTTGGTTTGCTTTTAGTTTATCGTTTTGGTGCTCAAGTAGTTTTACCTGGTATTGACGCAAGTCAGTTAGAAGTTTTGGCAAGTAATACAGATCAAGGCTTACTAGGCCTATTAAATGCTTTTACTGGTGGAGCTTTTGCAAATGCATCAGTGTTTGCATTAGGTATTATGCCTTACATTTCAGCTTCAATTGTTGTTCAATTAATGGGAATCGCGATTCCTTATCTTCAAAAATTACAAAAAGATGGAGAGAGTGGTCGTAAAAAAATAAATCAAATTACACGTTGGTTAACTATTGCTATATGTTTGGTACAAGCACCAGGATATCTAGCAAGTTTACCAACATTAGGAATTCCAACTTCAGCATTTTTATTAGGAACAGGAGGAATGTTCTATTTCTCTTCAATTGTTATCCTAGTAACTGGATGTGTTTTTGCAATGTGGTTAGGTGAGAAAATAACTGACAAAGGTATTGGTAATGGTATTTCATTATTAATTATGGTTGGTATTATAGCTCGTATGCCTGCATCATTTGTTCAAAATTATGCTTCTAGAATTGAAGGTGGTGGAAATGGAGGATTAATGATGGTGTTAATTGAGATTGTTATATGGTTTGTAATCATATTAGCATCAATTATGTTAGTAATGGCAGTTCGTAAGATTGCTGTTCAATACGCACGTCGTACAGCTTCAGGTGGTTATGAGAAAAATGTATTTGGATCACGTCAATTTTTACCATTAAAATTGAATGCTTCAGGAGTTATGCCAATTATCTTTGCACAGGCAATTATGTTTGTACCAAGTTTAATAGGTAAATCTTTTGGAACAAGTGATGCAGGTCAATGGATGCAAACACAATTTTCTGATATTTTTGGGTTTTGGTACAATGTAGTATTTGCATTATTGATTATAATATTTACATATTTCTATACTGCAATTACAGTTCCAACCAATAAAATGGCTGATGATTTAAAAAGAAGCGGAGGTTTTATTCCTGGTATCAGACCTGGAACCGAAACATCTGAATATTTAGATAAAATAATGTCACAAATCACGTTACCAGGTTCAATATTTTTAGCACTTATCGCTGTGTTCCCAGCAATAGTGGAAAGAATAATGGGCGTGCAACAAGGTTGGGCATTATTCTTTGGTGGTACATCACTACTAATTATGGTAGGTGTTGCAATAGATACCATGCAACAAGTAAATTCATATTTGTTGAACAAACACTATGATGGCTTAATGAAAACCGGTAAAAATAGAAAGGCAGTAGCTTAATATTATTATGGCAAAACAAGCAGCAATAGAACAAGACGGATCAATAATTGAAGCATTATCAAATGCTATGTTCCGTGTTGAATTAGAAAATGGACATATTGTAACAGCGCATATATCTGGTAAAATGCGTATGCACTATATTAAATTATTACCAGGAGATAAAGTAAAATTAGAAATGAGCCCTTACGATTTATCTAAGGCTCGAATAACTTATAGATACTAATACAAAAACAGATGAAAGTTAGAGCATCAGTTAAAAAAAGAAGTGCTGATTGTAAATTAGTACGACGAAAAGGAAGACTTTACGTAATTAACAAAAAGAATCCTAGATTCAAACAAAGACAAGGATAATTATGGCAAGAATTGCAGGTGTAGATATACCAAAACAGAAAAGAGGAGTAATCTCCTTAACTTACATCTATGGAATAGGTGCAAGCAGAGCAAAAGAAATTTTAGCTAACGCTAAAGTTGATGAAAACACTAAAGTTCAAGATTGGACAGATGACGAAATAAGCAATATTCGTGAAGCTGTTGGGTCTTATACTATTGAAGGTGAACTTCGTTCAGAAATTCAATTAAACATCAAACGTTTAATGGATATTGGATGTTACAGAGGTATTCGTCATAGAGCAGGACTTCCATTAAGAGGTCAACGCACTAAAAACAACTCTAGAACAAGAAAAGGTAGAAGAAAAACAGTTGCTAACAAGAAAAAAGCAACTAAATAATAATTAGTAATATGGCAAAGTCAAGTACTAAAGTTAAAAAACGTAAAGTCATTGTTGACTCAATTGGAGAAGCTCACATTGCAGCATCATTTAACAACATCATTATCTCTTTAACAAATAAAAAAGGAGATGTTGTTTCATGGTCATCAGCTGGAAAAATGGGTTTTAGAGGTTCAAAAAAGAACACTCCTTATGCTGCACAATTAGCTGCTGAAGATGCTGCTGGTGTTGCAAGAGAAGCAGGACTTAAAAAAGTAAAAGTATACGTTAAAGGTCCAGGTAATGGTAGAGAGTCTGCTATTCGTTCAATTCATAATGCAGGTATAGAAGTATCAGAAATTATTGATGTTACTCCACTACCTCATAATGGTTGTCGCCCACCAAAACGTAGAAGAGTATAATTTATATAATATAAAGAATTAATATCAGCTATTTTTAATAGTTGATATTAACTTTTTATGTGTAAATTTGCAAACTGAAAAAACAAACAAGTATCAATTAGAGAGATCAACGTTTGTCGGAGGATAAGATTAAGACCTTAATTCACAAACACTCTCAAAAAACAATTAAGAAATGGCAAGATATACTGGTCCTAAAACTAAAATAGCACGTAAATTCGGTGAAGCTATTTATGGAGATGATAAAGCTTTCGAAAAAAGAAACTATCCTCCAGGACAACATGGTGCAAACAAGCGTCGTGGTAAACAATCTGAATACGCAATCCAATTAATGGAAAAGCAAAAAGCAAAATACACTTATGGTGTATTAGAGCGTCAATTCAGAAACATGTTCAAAAAAGCAACAGCTGCTCCTGGTATTACAGGTGAGGTATTATTACAACTTTGTGAGTCTCGTTTAGATAACGTTGTTTACAGAATGGGAATCTCTCCTTCACGTAGTGGAGCAAGACAATTAGTGTCTCACAGACATATCACAGTAAATGGTGAAATTGTAAACATACCATCTTACCAATTAAAGGCTGGTGATGTTGTTGCTGTTAGAGAAAAATCTAAATCATTAGAAGCTATTCAAAATTCACTTGCTAACTCTAGTAGTGTGTATGAATGGATTACTTGGAATAACGATACAAAACAAGGAACTTATGTTTCTGTTCCGGCGAGAGTTCAAATTCCAGAAAATATCAACGAACAATTTATCGTCGAATTATACTCTAAATAATAACTAGATACAAAACGCAATATGGCAATATTAAATTTTCAAAAGCCCGACAAAGTAATCATGATTGATTCAACTGAGTTTGAAGGTAAATTTGAATTTAGACCTTTAGAACCAGGTTATGGATTAACAGTAGGTAATGCTTTAAGAAGAGTTTTGTTATCTTCTTTAGAAGGATTTGCAATTACATCAGTTAGAATTGAAGGTGTTGATCACGAATTTTCTACAATTGCTGGAGTAGTTGAAGATGTTACAGAAATTATTTTGAACTTAAAACAAGTTAACTTTAAGCGTCAAATAGACGAAATTGATAACGAAACGGTTACAATTTCAATTTCTGGACAAAACCAAATTACTGCTGGAGATTTTCAAAAATTCATTTCAGGGTTTCAAGTATTAAACAAAGACTTAGTGATTTGTAACTTAGACCCTAAAGTAAGTATTAATATGGAGCTTACAATTGAAAAAGGTAGAGGATACGTTCCTGCTGAAGAAAACAAAAAAGCTTCTGCACCAATGGGAACAATCTTTACAGATTCAATTTACACTCCTATTAAGAATGTAAAATATACTATTGAAAACTTCCGTGTTGAACAAAAAACTGACTACGAAAAATTAGTTTTTGAAATCATCACAGACGGATCAATAGCTCCAAAAGATGCTTTAACTGAAGCAGCTAAAATATTAATTCACCACTTCATGTTATTCTCTGATGAGCGTATTACTTTAGAAGCTGATGAAATTGCTCAAACAGAAACTTATGATGAAGAATCACTTCACATGAGACAACTATTGAAAACTAAATTAGTTGATATGGATCTTTCTGTACGTGCATTAAACTGTTTAAAAGCTGCAGAAGTAGATACATTAGGAGACTTAGTATCTTTCAACAAAAACGATTTAATGAAATTCAGAAACTTCGGTAAAAAATCATTAACTGAACTAGAAGAGCTAGTAAATGTTAAAGGATTGAATTTCGGAATGGATTTAAGCAAATACAAATTAGATAAAGATTAATCACTTCATATTTTGCTCCTCAATAGTGGGTTGCAGCAAGATGAAGGTTATAAACAAATGTCATGAGACACGGAAAAAAAATAAACCATTTAGGTCGTAAAACAGCTCACAGAAAGTCAATGTTGGCTAATATGGCTTGTTCTTTAATAGAGCACAAGCGTATCAACACTACTGTAGCTAAAGCAAAAGCTTTAAAGCAATTTGTTGAGCCAATGATTACAAAATCTAAAGAAGATACAACTCATAACAGACGTATCGTTATGTCTAGATTAAGACAGAAAGACGCTGTTACTGAATTGTTTAGAGATGTAGCTGTAAAAGTTGCTGATCGTCCAGGAGGATACACACGTATCATTAAACTTGGAAATCGTTTAGGTGATAACGCTGATATGGCAATGATCGAATTAGTAGATTACAATGAAATCTACAATGCAGATAAACAACCTAAAAAGAAAACAACTCGTAGAGGTCGTTCTAAAAAAGCTGATGCAGCAGCTCCTGCAGCTCCAGCTGTAGAATCTAAAAAAGCTTCAAACGAGGAAGAAGAATAAATGAGAGTACATTTATAAATATAAAAAGGATAAACAATTTTAGTTTATCCTTTTTTTTATGCAATTTTGCAAAACCTTTTTTTAGAAATGAAATATAATAAAAGACAAAAAGCGATTATCCTTTTATCAGATGGAACCATTTTTCATGGAAAATCAATTGGTAAAGAAGGGACAGCTTTTGGAGAAGTTTGTTTTAACACAGGAACAACAGGTTACCAAGAAATCTTTACTGACCCTTCATATTTTGGTCAATTAATGGTAGCAACTAATGCACACATTGGAAATTATGGAACACTTTCTGATGAAGTTGAATCTGATTCAATTAAAATTGCTGGATTAATTTGTAAAAATTTCAGTTTTAATTACTCAAGGCCAGCAGCAGATGATTCATTAGAAAACTTTTTCGAAAAGAATAACCTATTGGCCATTTCTGATGTTGATACAAGAGCTTTGGTGAGTTACATTAGAGATAATGGAGCAATGAATGCTGTAATTTCTACAGAAGTTGACAATATTGAAGGCTTAAAAAAACAATTAGCTTCAGTTCCAGAAATGAAAGGCCTCGAGCTTGCTTCAAAAGTATCAACGACTGAGCCATATTATTTTGGCAATGAAAACGCAACCTATAAAATTGCAGCTTTAGATATTGGAATTAAGAAAAACATTCTACGCAATCTTGCAAAGCGTGACGCTTACATAAAAGTATTTCCATACAATGCAACGTTTGAAGATATGAGTGCTTTTAATCCAGATGGATACTTTTTATCTAATGGACCTGGAGATCCTGAACCTTTAGTAGAGGCTCAAGCTGTCGCAAAAGAAATTATTAAACGTAATTTACCTTTGTTTGGTATTTGTTTAGGACATCAAGTAATTGCTTTAGCAAACGGAATTTCAACTTATAAAATGCACAATGGTCATAGAGGGATTAATCATCCTGTTAAAAACCTAGTGACTGGTAAAGGAGAAATTACATCTCAAAATCATGGTTTTGCTATTAACAGAGAAGAAACCGAAAAACATTCAGATATAGAAATCACACATGTGCATTTGAATGATAATACAGTAGCAGGAATAAAAATGAAATCTAAAAATTGTTTTTCAGTGCAGTATCATCCAGAGGCAAGTCCTGGTCCGCATGATTCGTCATACTTGTTTGACCAATTTATAGAAAACATTAAAAATAAATAATATTGAAACCTCAAAGAACCATCAAATTCTTTGAGGTTTTTTCATTGCGAAAACATTATCGTAAATTTTAAATGTAATTCTGAAATAGATTCTAAACATTTAGATTAACAATTTTGTAAATTTGCATTCAAATTTTATATCAACATAAACCAAAATAAAATGAGCATTATAATTAACATTCATGCAAGACAAATTTTAGATTCTCGTGGTAATCCAACTGTAGAAGTGGACGTAGTTACAGAAAACGGAATAATGGGACGTGCTGCTGTACCTTCTGGTGCATCAACAGGTGAACATGAGGCAGTTGAGTTACGTGATGGTGGAAAGGCTTATATGGGAAAAGGGGTTTTAAAAGCCGTTGAAAATGTTAATTCAATAATAGCACAAGAGTTATTAGGTACTCCTGTTTTTGAGCAAAACAAAATTGATCAGATAATGATTGATTTAGATGGAACAAAAAATAAATCTAAATTAGGAGCTAATGCTATTTTAGGAGTGTCTTTAGCTGTTGCAAAAGCTGCTGCAAACGAATTAGGAATGCCTTTATATCGTTATGTTGGTGGAGTATCTGCAAACACACTTCCAGTACCAATGATGAATATTATTAATGGAGGTTCGCATAGCGATGCACCTATTGCGTTTCAAGAGTTTATGGTAATGCCTGTAAAAGCAAAGAATTTTACACATGCTATGCAAATGGGAACAGAAATTTTTCATCACCTTAAAAAAGTATTACACGATAGAGGTTTAAGTACAGCTGTTGGTGACGAAGGTGGATTTGCACCAAATTTAGAAGGTGGAACTGAAGATGCACTTGATACAATTAACAAAGCCGTAGAGAATGCAGGATATAAATTGGGTGATGATGTGATGATTGCTCTAGATTGTGCTTCTGCAGAGTTTTATATTAATGGTAAATATGATTACACCAAATTTGAAGGTGAAACTGGCAAAGTACGTACAAGTAAAGAACAAGCTGATTACTTAGCAGAATTATGTGCTAAATACCCTATTATTTCTATTGAAGATGGTATGGATGAAAACGATTGGGAAGGTTGGAAATATCTAACAGAAAAAGTTGGAGACAAAGTACAATTAGTTGGCGACGATTTATTTGTGACTAATGTTGAACGTTTATCTAGAGGTATTGAAAACGGAATTGCAAACTCTATTTTAATAAAAGTAAACCAGATTGGAACATTAACCGAAACTATTGCTGCTGTAAATATGGCTCATAATGCAGGATATACGTCTGTTATGTCACATCGTTCGGGAGAAACTGAAGATAATACCATTGCAGATTTAGCTGTTGCATTAAATACAGGACAAATAAAAACAGGTTCGGCATCTCGTAGCGATCGTATGGCAAAATACAATCAGTTATTACGTATAGAGGAAGAGTTAGGTCAAGTTGCTTATTTTCCTCAAGAAAAAGCATTTAAAATAAAGTAAATACTTCAATAAATTATTACAAAAGCGATTATTAAACCATTAATAATCGCTTTCTTTTTTACTATCAATTTTATATATAATAGAATTGTTAAAACCTTTATAAACATGCTTTATTAATCGTGATATATTTCGTAATTTCGCGTTGTTGATAATCTCAACGACTTTAAACAAAAATTTACAATACAATATGTCAAAAACTGCTACTTTAGAAATAGAAGGAAAAAAATATGAGTTCCCATTAATTGTTGGAACAGAGAACGAAGTTGCCATCGATATTAAGAACTTAAGAAGTACTACAGATAGTGTAATTACTATCGATCCAGGTTATAAAAATACAGGATCTTGCGAGAGTGCTATTACTTTTCTAGATGGTGAAAAAGGAATATTAAGATACAGAGGTTATTCAATTGAAGAACTTGCTGAAAAAGCAGATTTCCTTGAGGTAGCATTCCTTTTAATTTTTGGTGAATTACCAACAAAAGATGAATTAGAAAAATTTCATACAGATATTAAAGCGCAATCTGTTGTAGATGAGGATGTACGTAAAATAGTTGATGCGTTTCCTAAATCTGCACATCCAATGGGTGTTATTGCATCATTAACAAGTGCATTAACAGCTTTTAACCCATCTTCAGTAAATGTAAATTCTGAAGAAGATATGTACAAAGCTATTGTAAAAATATTAGGTAAGTTTCCTGTATTAGTAGCTTGGACACTTCGTAAAAAACAAGGTTTACCATTAGATTATGGAGATAAAAACTTAGGTTATGTAGAAAACATCTTAAAAATGATGTTTAAGCAACCTAACGAAGAATATATATTAAATCCAATATTAATAAATGCATTAGACAAATTATTAATTCTTCATGCAGACCACGAACAAAACTGTTCTACATCTACTGTAAGAATAGCTGGTTCGTCACATGTTGGATTATTTGCATCACTTTCTACAGGTATTTCTGCACTTTGGGGACCACTTCATGGTGGAGCAAATCAAGCAGTTTTAGAAATGCTGGAAGCTATTAAAGAAGATGGTGGAGATACTGCAAAGTATATGGCTAAAGCTAAAGATAAAGAAGATCCTTTCCGTTTAATGGGCTTTGGACACAGAGTATATAAAAACTTCGATCCTCGTGCTAAAATCATTAAAAAGGCAGCAGACGAAGTACTTGATAATTTAGGCATTGAAGATCCAATTTTAGATATTGCTAAAGGATTAGAAAAAGAAGCATTACAAGATCCATACTTTGTTGACCGTAAATTATATCCAAATGTCGATTTCTATTCTGGTATTATTTACAGAGGTATGGGAATACCAACTGATATGTTTACAGTAATGTTTGCATTAGGTCGTTTACCAGGTTGGATTGCACAATGGAGAGAAATGCGTTTAAATAACGAACCAATTGGTCGTCCACGTCAAATATATATTGGAGAAACTTTAAGGCCTTTTGTATCTATTGATAAACGCTAAATCATAACGATAGTGATATAAGCTTCATTTTTATAATGAGGCTTTTTTTATATTTGTAACCTATGGATTATTTAAAACTTAACATAAAAAACGAAACCTCTCGATTAAGAGCTGTGGTTTTAGGGACTGCAATTAGCAATGGTCCAACACCAACAGTAGAGGAAGCTTACGACCCAAAATCGTTAGAACACATTAAAGCTGGTACGTATCCTGTTGAAGCAGATATGGTAAAAGAAATGGATGCTGTAGCAAAAGTGTTTGAAAAGTATAATGTTAAGGTGTATCGTCCTGACCTTATTGAAGACTATAACCAAATATTTGCCAGAGATATCGCTTTTGTAATTGACGATATTTTTATAAAGGCCAATATTCTGCCAGAACGAGATGAGGAGTTAGACGCTATTCAATATGTAATAGACCAGATAGATCCAAAAAAAGTAATTCGTCCACCAGAAGAGGTTCATATTGAAGGAGGAGACGTAATGCTTTGGAACAACCATATTTTTATTGGCACATATAAAGGCAGCGATTATAAAAATTATATTACTGCTCGTACAAATATAGAAGGTGTTAACTTTATTAAAGATTTGTTTCCAGATAAGATTGTAAAAGAGTTTGACCTCGTAAAATCTAAAATAGAACCAAGAGATAATGCTTTACATTTAGACTGTTGTTTTCAACCTGTCGGAAAAGACAAAGGGATTATTTATAAAAGCGGTTTTAGAGAAGAAAGCGATTATATGTATTTAGTAAACCTTTTCGGAAAAGAAAATCTATTTCATATTACACGAGAAGAAATGTATCACATGAACAGTAATATCTTTTCAATTGCTGATGATGTTGTGATTTCCGAACGTAATTTTACGCGTTTAAATACCTGGTTACGTAAACAAGGTTTTACTGTTGAAGAAGTACCTTATGCTGAGATTTCTAAGCAAGAAGGATTATTACGTTGCTCAACAATGCCTTTAATACGTGATTAATTCCTTACTACACTAGGTACAGTATCTAAATAATTTGCGATATAAAAGTAGATTCCGCATCAAGTGCGGAATGACAAGGTGAAGGATTATGCTCTGTTCAACAATGGCTTTAATGCGTGATTAATTTAAAATCACTTTCTTAATTAATCGTTGATTTTCAATTTTAAAAACAGCAACATAGTTAGCTCTACTTAATGAATCTACAGCAATCTTCTCTGATTGTTCGGTTAAGGTTTTAGATATAACTTCTTTGCCTTGTACATCAATAAGTTTAAAATCTACAGGAGTTTGTATTGGGTTTTTAAAAGCAACAGTAATGTATTTATTTGCAGGATTAGGAAATACAGATACAGAAACAAACTGCTCGTCAACAATACTTAAAGAAGAGTCGTAAGCCACAGAAAACTCTAAAGCAGCACCAAGAGCACCTTTAACCACTTCGTAAGCATAAGTAGCATCCATATTCGCTAAATTATCGTTGATGGTATGGTTTACTGGCGATTCATTTTTTTCAAACAATCCAGTGATAATTTCACCATTATTTTCAAAAGGCACATAATCTGAAGCATAAGCAAACGATATTTCGGTATTTAAGTTAGAGTATAACTCCATACAGTTAGCCAAAATGGTTGTTTGAGCAGCAGAAGCAGCATTGTTAGATGCTGGACTACTTTGGTCTCTTTCGCAAACAATAGTATTATTAGTCATGCCATTAACACCACCAACTTCGTCGATATTAAACACAAGTTTTATATCTAAATTTTGAGGAATAACAGTATTATTTACATAATACGTACTACCAACCAAACCATCTTCTTCACCACTAAAATGAATAAATTTTATAGAGTATTCGGTATCTACATCTTTTAAAAGTCGTGCTAACTCTAATAATAATACTGTACCTGTACCATTATCGTTAGTACCAGGACCATTAATAGTATCGTAATGCGCATCAATAATTAAATAGGTGTTAGGATACACTGTACCTGTTTTGGTAACAATTATATTATTGGTTGTATTGCCATTAAAGCTAAAAGGTTGCAACACTACATCTGTATAGCCTAAACTTTGGTAACGAGCAGTAATCCAGTTTTGAGTGTTAGTTAAAGCAGTAGTGCCTAACTCTTTTATACCAAAATTCTCAAAAGTTGTGAGGTCGTTTAATACGTTGCTAGACGATACATTGGCAACTATGCCACCATAATAAGCGTTGTAGGTTTGTGCATTACTAGTATTAAAGCATACTAAAGCGATAACAAATAATAAAAAACGTTGCATAATAACAGATTTGGTGTTTGTGCAGCTAAAATACCTTTTTATTAATGTTGCAGCAACTTTTAAAGTGAAAAGTGATTATTGACAGAAAATTTGAGATTTCGTTTAACGTGTTCGTGTAATGACTAGTTGCGTAGGCTAGGACTAAGTTAGCAAAAAAGAAACTAACCATTAGGAAAATCCGTAGGATTTTCCGAGTATACAGAAACTAGCAATTGGTTATACACGTTGTTGTGTAGCGTTATTATTTTCCACCTATTTTTTCTCCTTCTTTCGCATTCAATTTGACTTCACTTAAATAACTCAATATTTTTCCATTTGAGTCAACATTTCCGACATATCCAAATTCGGGCGAGTAATAAAGAAAATATTCTTTACTTTTTTCTTTGTCTTTATTGGTCAATTGTTTGCAATTAACTTTTATACAGTTATTGTATTTTTTTGCTGGTGTTTTAAACTTTTGTCCTTCCGCTATTACTTCATAACTCCAACTTTTGTCATTTTCCGTCCACTTGTCTCCAAGTTTTGGGTTTACAGGTAGAACTATTGATTCTTCTAATGTTTTTTTGTCAATGTGATAATAATTTTCAGTTCCTTTTCTGTAATAAGTCGTGTCAACATCGCCCCAACCATATTTTCGGTATTTCACATAATATTCTTTGTTAGCTATAATTTCTTTATCATTATCAAAAGACTCAAAATAGTAACTTTTTCCATATTTATAGTACTTGGCACTACTTGAATTCTCAAAAAGGCTTATGTATCCATCCATTTTTATTTGAATGAATGAAAACATTGTTACTGATAAAATTAGAATTCCAATTATTTTTTTCATTTGCGGTTTGATTTTTAATGCTACACAATGTTACGATATGGATTGTTTTAATAATCTATATCGATAGTTAAACGAAGTTAGCGTTTTAAAACGTAAAAAGAAATACGTAGTTCTACGTAATTTTGGTAAAAAAGAGGGTTTATTTTCGGTATAAAAAGTAGTTGTTTACCAAATCTATATAAATGCGTTTGGCTTCGTCTTGGCTTACATCTTTAACCTGAAAAAGTGCATTGGTTTTAAAAGCGTTAATTATAGGTTTACTACTACTTGGTCGTTCGTAGTTATTGGTCGCTTTTTTATAATAAGCATATAAGCGTAATAAAAAGTCGGCAGGAAAAGGTTCTTTAAAGTTGTTAATGCGTTCTACGGCATCTTCAAATTCTATATTTAACTCTTCGTTTGTCATTATTTTACTTTTCGGCAATTACACTAACACCACCTTTTACTTTTTGGTTTAGTGTTACTTTAACTTTGGCATCTAAAGGTAAAAAAACATCTACTCTCGAACCAAATTTTATAAATCCAGAATCGCTTCCTTGTGCTACAACATCATCTGCTTTGGCATAATTTACTATACGCTTTGCTAATGCTCCAGCTATTTGTCGGTATAATACTTTACCAAAACTATTGTTTTCTACCACAACTGTAGTGCGCTCATTCTCCTCACTAGCTTTTGGATGCCAAGCTACTAAAAACTTACCAGGATGGTATTTGCTAAAAGCTACTTTTCCTCCAATTGGATAGCGTGTAACGTGTACATTTATTGGCGACATAAATACAGATACTTGTATGCGTTTGTCTTTAAAATATTCGTTTTCCTGTACTTCTTCAATAACAACAACCTTTCCATCAACTGGCGACAACACATGATTATCATTAAGTTTGCCAATACGTTTTGGGTTTCTAAAAAACTGAAGTATCAATCCGAAGAATGCTAATGCTAAAAACATTAATGCAATACGTAACCAAGGTAGTGTTACTGTATAATCTATTGCGAAAATAATTGCAACTACTATAACCAAGGTTATAAAAATAATTTTTTGTCCTTCTTTATGAAACATACGGAAACAGTCTTAAAAATAAATAGAAAAATGGTGCTGTAAAAATAATACTATCTAACCTATCTAACAAACCTCCATGTCCTGGCATAATAACACCACTATCTTTTACACCAGCTTGTCGCTTAAATTTAGATTCGATTAAATCGCCTATTGTACCAAAAACTGAAACTACAATGGCTAGTGCAAGCCAATGTGTAGAGTCTAAAGTCTCGGTAAATAGAGCAATAAAATAACTGGCAACACAGGCAAAAAATAAACCACCTAAAAAACCTTCAACAGTCTTTTTTGGCGATACACTTGGGAAGAGTTTTTGCTTTCCGAAGTTTTTACCTACTATATAAGCTCCTGTATCGTTTATCCAAACCAATATAAATGCACCTAATAATAACATAGGTGTAAATGTATTATCGTTGTTTGCGATAAGTATTAAAAACACAAATGAGCTTGATAGGTAGAATGTTGTAAGTATATAACGTTTTGAGCTAAACAACGGAATTGTTTTTTCTGAAAACAGGTCTTTTATTAAAAATAATTGTACAAATATGGTAATAACTTGTAATATTTTAATGGCTTCGCTAAATCCTGTATTTACAGCAGGAGTGAGGCACCAAATGCTAAACCCAAGATACATAACTAAAAAAATGATGTACGATATGTTGCCTTTTAGGTCGATTAGCTTTTTAAACTCTGCCATGCAAATAAGCCCAAAAACTAAAAACAATACTACTAAAGCGTATTGCCAATAAATACATAATATAAGTAGTGAAATGTATAAAGCTCCAGAAATGGCTCGTGTACTAAGTTCTTTCATCTGCAGACTTTTATTGTTTTTTAATTGTCAGATGGAACATCTTAAAATTAGCTTTAGTGTTTTTCAAAATAGAAATAAGAATATGTTTCATCTATAAATCTTCTAGCAGCAGCAAATATAAGTTTTTTGAGCTACTTCCATAGGTTAGAAAATCTTTATCTTCTAAAGCTTTGAAGTGTTTTATAGTCGTAATATTCGTTGGAATTTTTTCTCTATTCTTGTTTTTTATGCCTCGTAATCCTTCGCCAATGTTTTCAACAAACTGACTTGTAGTTGCATAGATGATAAAATTTGGAGGAAGATCTTTAAGTTTCTTTTCTGCAATTTGATTTGATGAGATTAATAACGATCCATCATCAGCAATTAAATATTCGCAAGTAGAAAGAAAATACGTGCTTTCGGCAGTTTTTCTAGTCGCTTTAAGATTAAATTCTTTGAATAAATCTTTTAAGCGTTCGTCGAGTAGAAACACATTTTTGTCTTCCCATTCGTTTTCATTAAGAATCTCTTTAAGAGTTTTTTTTATTTCGTCAATATTTTCGCAGTACAAAAACTTTCCACCATTGGCTTTGAAATTTATAGTAAATTTCTCGTCAATAGGAATTTTTATTTCAGGCATATACTTGCCTCTTTCTTCGCCTTTTATGTTTTCTCCAGATGTTTCTTTTTTACCGAAGATTTTACGAAATAGACTCATTTATGGGTTGCTATTAACCTGTTTCTTAAATTGATTCTACCAAATATAAAAAAACTTAAATTAACATTAGATTAATTTAAGTTTTTTATAAGGTTGTATAAGGTTTATTTTAATAAGTCGTCTTTAACTTCTTCTTCATCTTCAGCTTTAACTTCTTCAGTCTTAACGTCTTTAGTGTTGTTTTTTGGTATTTCAACTTCGTCATCTTTTCCGAAAGGGCGTTTACCAAAAATCTTCTCTAAATTGTCTTTAAAAATGACTTCTTTTTCTAGAAGTACTTCAGCTAATTTTGTCAGCTTATCTTTATTGTCTTCTAATATTTTTATAGCACGTTGGTATTGCTCTTCAATAATATCAGATATTTCTTTATCAATAAGTTCTGCAGTACGCTCACTATATGGTTTTGTAAATCCATATTCGTTTTGTCCTGAAGAATCATAATATGTAAGATTACCTACTTTATCACTCAAACCATAAATGGTTACCATGGCTCTTGCTTGCTTTGTTACTTTTTCAAGATCGCTTAGAGCACCTGTAGAAATTTTATTAAAGATAACTTTCTCAGCAGCTCTACCACCTAAAGCAGCACACATTTCGTCAAGCATTTGTTCAGATCTTACAATTAAGCGCTCTTCTGGTAAATACCATGCAGCACCTAACGAACGACCACGAGGAACAATTGTAACTTTTACTAATGGAGCAGCATGCTCTAACATCCAGCTTATAGTTGCATGACCAGCTTCATGGAAAGCAACAGCACGTTTTTCATCTGGAGTAACAATTTTATTTTTCTTTTCTAATCCACCAATAATTCTATCAACAGCATCTAAAAAGTCTTGTTTATCAACAGCTTTTTTACCATTTCTTGCAGCTATTAATGCAGCTTCATTACAAACATTGGCAATATCTGCTCCAGAAAATCCTGGAGTTTGACGTGATAAGAAATCAATATCTAAATCATCAGATTTTTTGATAGGTCTTAAATGAACTTCAAAAATTTCTTTACGCTCGTTAATATCTGGTAAGTCGACAAAAATTTGACGATCAAAACGACCAGCACGCATTAGCGCTTTATCTAATACATCTGCTCTGTTGGTTGCAGCCAATACAATAACATTTGTATTTGTACCAAAGCCATCCATCTCAGTTAATAACTGGTTTAATGTATTTTCACGCTCATCATTAGAACCAGAAAAATTATTTTTTCCTCTCGCTCTACCAATAGCATCAATTTCATCAATAAAAATTATGGCTGGAGATTTTTCTTTAGCTTGTTTGAATAAATCTCTAACACGAGAAGCTCCAACACCAACAAACATCTCAACAAAATCTGAACCAGATAATGAGAAGAAAGGTACTTTAGCTTCACCAGCAACGGCTTTTGCTAATAAGGTTTTACCTGTTCCTGGAGGTCCTACAAGTAGAGCTCCTTTTGGTATTTTACCACCTAGTTTTGTGTATTTTTCAGGGTTTTTAAGGAAGTCTACAATTTCTTGTACTTCTTCTTTTGCACCTTCTAAACCAGCAACATCTCTAAATGAAGTTTTAACATCTGTGTTTTCATCAAACAACTTTGCTTTCGATTTTCCAATATTAAAAATCTGTCCACCAGCTCCACCACCAGCTCCACCAGACATACGTCTCATGATGAAAATCCAGATACCAATAATAAGTACAAATGGAAGTAGCGACAATAAAAGTTCGCCCCAAGCATTACTTTCGGTAACGTATTTTACTTCAGTTTTTAGGCTGTTCTCATCAATAGTTTTTGTGATTTGCTCTTGAAACAATTGTAGGTCTCCAAACTCAAACACATAATTTGGTAACGGAGTTACAGTTGGGAATATACTAGAAGGTTTTGTGCCTTTATGAGTTTCACTTTTTTGAGCGTCATCAGTAAGATACACTTTAGCATCTCTTTTGTTTACAATCTCAATTTTTGCAACCTCACCTTTTTGTAAGTAGTTTATAAATTGTGCAGGTGTTGTTGTTTTAGCTTCATTACCAAAACCACCTGAAAAAAGTTGAATACCAAAAAATACGGCTATAATAATCCCGTAAATCCAATACGGATTCATTTTTGGTTTTTTGTTTATATTTTTAGTTTCTTTTGCCATTAATTTTTTTTTAGTAACTAGTTTCTATTTCTGTTGTTTTAGCATCTCCCCAAAGACTCTCAATATCGTAATATTGTCTGATGTGTTTTTGGAAAACGTGCACAACTACATTAACATAGTCCATTAACACCCATTCTGCATTTTCACTACCTTCAATATGCCATGGATGATCTTTGAGCTCTTTGCTCACCTTTTTTTGTATAGAATTGACTATAGCGTTTACTTGTGTGTTAGAAGTACCTTCACAAATAATGAAATAATCACAAACCGTATTTTCTAACTCTCTTAAATCTAGAATACTAATTTCTCTTCCTTTTACATCTTCAATACCACTTAATATCGTTGTTATTAATTGGTCTGCGTTATTATTGTCTTTCGCCATTAAATTGATTTAGTTTGTGCAAAGTTATTATTTTTTTAGTTCTTTTGAACTTTAAATAGTCTTAAGAATATTATAATTTTAATTAATTCTTGTATATGCGTATAATCAAACTTAATGCCATTGACTCTACCAACTCTTTTTTAAGGCAGATGAGTGCTGAAGAGGCAGTTAAAGATTATACAGTTGTGGTAACTAACTACCAAACAAATGGACGTGGGCAAATGGGTACGCATTGGAACTCTGAAGACTCAAAAAACCTTATGTTTAGTGTGTTTAAAGATGTTTCGTTTGTTAATATTGACCAGCATTTTTATATAAGTATTACTGTTGCTTTGTCTATTTTGAAGGCTTTGCAGGAATTTAATATTAAGAAATTAATGATAAAATGGCCTAACGACATTTTGTCAGAGAACAAGAAAATAGCAGGTATATTAATTGAAAATGTCATAAAACAGAACCAATTACAAGGGTCGATTATTGGAGTTGGCTTAAATGTTAACCAAACTGAGTTTGAAAATTTACCTAATGCATCGTCTTTAAAACTTCTTTCTGGAGAGCATTTTAATTTAGATGAATTATTACAAGTTATTTTAAAGCATCTTAAAATGAACTTTGAAATTTTAAAATCAGGAAATTTTGAAGCGCTTAAAGCTGATTATGAAGAGTTACTGTTTAGAAAAAATAAACCTTCAACATTTAAAAACGCTGAAGGTCATTTATTTTCTGGATTTATAATAGGAGTTTCTAATTCGGGATGTCTTAAAGTACAATTAGAAGACCAAATTATTAAAGAATTCGATTTAAAATCTATCTCTCTATTATATTAAACGTTTGCTGGAATATTAGTAGCTAAAGTTTCAATAAACTTGCTTATTGGGCCTTTAATCATCATTGCCATCATAGCGTTAAATTCGCCATCAAAAATTAACTGTACATCACTTTTAGTTTCACTTACAGAGGTGATATGTCCAGTTAAAGAAAAGTCTATTTTTCCACCAGCAGCGCCAAGTACAATTTTATTTGGAGCTACAGCTTCTTTCTTTTTTAATACTATTTCTGGCATTCCTTTTAATGCAAATACAAAAGTATCTTCACCTAAAACTTCAAATTTACTTGTGTTTTCAGGCATTAATTGTTCAAAATTTTTGACGTCAGATAAAAAATCAAATACGTCTTGTGATGATTTATCGATACTTACTTTTGGAGATTCTAAATTCATTTGTTTTATATTTTACAAGCGTTATATCAATTAGCGTTCCATTCACTCGGATTGGCATTCCAATCTGCTAAAACGTCTTGTTCTTTTGAGGTTATATAGTTGGTGTCTAGAGCTTGTTCTAATAAGCTTTCGTAATTACTTAATGTATGTAAAGTTACATTTTCGTCTTTAAAATTGTTTGCAGCAACCTCAAAACCATATGAGAAAATGGCAACCATTCCTTTAACATTAACACCTTCTTCTTTTAATGCTTTTACGGCATTTAAGCTACTTTTTCCAGTGCTAATTAAGTCTTCAACAACTACTACATTCTGACCTTTTTCAATGTAACCTTCAATTTGGTTTTGTCGACCATGACTTTTAGCTTCTGGTCTTACATACACAAATGGTAAGCCTAAATATTCGGCTACTAAAATTCCAATTCCAATAGCTCCTGTAGCAACACCAGCAATAACATCTGGCTTACCATATTGCTTTTCAATATGTTTTGCCATTGTCTCTCTAATGTAGTTACGTATAGGAGGATATGATAATACAATGCGATTATCGCAATATATTGGTGATTTCCAACCAGATGCCCAAGTAAATGGTTTGTTAGGTTGTAGTTTTATCGCATGAATTTGTAATAATAATTCAGCGGTTTTTTTAGCGGTTTGTTTGTGAAAAATCATGACGCAAAACTAAACAATTTTATAGATTTTAATTTCAAAAATTTACTTAAAATTAATTTTCAAATTTGGTGCTATGAAACAAAAAATGATATTTTTACCAATTCAATACTTTTATAAGCTATTAGATGTATAAAGTTTTTGTCAATGACAAGCCAATTATTTTAACCACTGAAGTTAGTAAAGAGACTAATTTTAAGAATTACCTTTTAAGTAAGGTTAATATTGGTAAAGTAATTAGAGATCTAAATTCTACTTCATTAGAAGAGGCAAGACTTATAGGTAAAACTGAAGACAAGCTCCTAAAAACCTTTCTTAAAAAATTGCCTAATGTTGTTGCTGGTGGCGGAAAAGTATTTAATAGCAAAGGAGAAATTTTATTTATTTATCGTAATGATAAATGGGACTTGCCTAAAGGTAAAATTGAAGGTAAAGAAAGTATTGAGCAAACTGCCTTGCGTGAAGTAGAAGAGGAAACCAATGTTAAAGGTTTAAAAATTACCAAACCTTTAGAAACTACTTACCATATTTTTAAACGCAACGGAAAGCATAAAATAAAAATTACATATTGGTTTGAAATGACTTCTAATTATGAAGGTAAATTAGAGCCTCAAGTAAACGAAGGTATTACAAAAGTAGAGTGGTTAAACCCAATGCAAACGGTTGAAGCTATGGAAAACTCTTATGCCAATATTAAGATTTTAGTATAAATTACTTCACTCTATAAACAGGATACTGTAAATGTGCTTTTATTAATGGTTTTTACTAATTATTTTGTACTTTTTCAAAGCATAAATCGGCTCCATCAACATAAGATTGACCAATAATCATTAAGTCATTTTGGGACGCATAAGTCCATTTTAGACCATCAATTTTTACTATCCAAATCATTGGTTCATTAGGATTTTCAGAATTGCTTAAATAATCTAAATCAAAGACATAACTATAAGTCCCATTTGGAAATCCACCAATATTTTCACCACCTGATACAATTAAATTTCCATTAGATTGAAAATTATAAATAATATTTTCAGCAGTATAGTCATTTTCAAAAAGATATGATTTGGTTCTTAATAATTTCCATTCTCCAACTATTTGGTTAGCATTTACAACCTCATCTAATTGTCCTTCAATACAATTTGTTGCGTTAGGATTTGTTGTGTTATTTTCTTTTGTGCATCCTAAAAATAACAGTAATGCTAGGCTGATAATGATATTTTTTTTCATAATCTTTTATTAGTTTAATTGATAATCAAGCTCACTTAATTCTAAATACAGGATATTGCAAATGTACTTTTTCGTAATAAGCACTTTGTTGATGTATCCAATCTAGCTGTGCATACCAATTGTTTGCAAAAACATCATCGCTTTGTTTTTTGGCTTCAAAAGCTGTTTTTAAATCTGTATTATTCTCAAGTAATTGAAGAGCCATATCTTCCCAAACATAAGGCGAAAATCCTTCTTTTTGTTGTAAAATAGTATCAAAAAAATTCCAATTAAAAAACGAATCTGGTGCTTGCGGTTCTAGAGTTTCAAGTAAATATCTAAAAGCTGGCTGATTGGTTTTAATATAATAATCACCTTTATTAAAAGAGACTTCATTTTGAGTTGAAATTACTTTTGTGCTGTAATGTTGATAATGACCTTCGTAAGCCTGATTTCTAGTATTGTAGTTATCTATTTTATAGCTCTCAACAGTTAGTGTAGTATCGTTTTTAAACTGTGTCATTTCAACCTTGTTGAGTTTTAGCAAATCGATTACATTCCACCATCCTTGAGGAATAACATAAGCGCTAGGAATAGTTACTTCTAGAGTTGGTTTAAAATAGTTTTTGTACACAACATCTTTAGTAAATGGTTTTGTTCTGTCGTATTTTAAACGTTGTGCTCCAGTAACATCACTCGGCAACATTGTGCCTTCAAAGCCTTTAAATTTTATGGTGCTTGTTCTGGTTGTATCAATCTGCCAGTCTAAAGGATATGTACCAGCATCTTGATAAGTTTTTAAAGCATTAGAACGCATGGTTTTAATTTTATCTGAATCTTTTTCTACGATTTCAATCATACTTTTCATTAACTCATAAGTGCCTTCAACCCTTTGTTTATATGGTTTTAGCATATGTGTTTCTACCATCATGCCTAATGTATTAAATAATGTGGTGTAACCTGTTGAGTATCTTGGTGAGTCCATAAACTGGCTAAACCCATCTTCAGGAACACTATTAAAAACATTCACATAAGGTGTAATATCCCATTGTTTTGTAACTAGCTTTTGTTCTAAACTTGGCATCATTTCGGCGTGCAGATACTGTCCTAAATCACCTCCAAGTTTGTTGTGTTGCGTAAACAAATGTGTTAACGTGTATTGGTAGTCTGCACCATTGCTTACATGATTATCAATAAATACATCTGGTTGTACTAAATGAAAAATTTGAGCAAATGTGCGAACATTTTTAGTATCACTTTTTATAAAATCTCTGTTGAGGTCATAATTTCGAGCGTTCCCTCTAAAACCATATTCTTTAGGTCCATTTTGGTTGGTTCTGGTTGTAGAGTTTCGGTTTAAGCTACCTCCAATATTATAAATTGGTATCGCAACTAATACAGTATGTTTTGGTGCTTCAATTTTGCCTTGAGCAATATCTCTAAATAGCATCATAGTAGCATCAATACCATCTGATTCTCCTGGATGAATGCCATTGTTTACTAATAAAATACGTTTGTTTTTTCTGATGGTTTCAAAATTAAATTCAGCATCAGGATTTAGTGTAACTATATGTAAAGGTTTGCCAGAATCGGTTTCACCTATAGAATCGATTGAAATTTGCGGATATGCTTCAGCTAAATTTTTATAAAAAGTAATAGTTTCCTGGTATGTTGCTGTTTCGGTTCCATTGCTTTTTTCAAAAGCAGTTGTAAAGTCGAAATTAGTATTTTCCTTTTTTGAGTTGCATGAAGTGATTAAAACCAGCAGGATTACTATTTTTTTCATTTTGATTGATTTTTTGTTCAAAAACTTGAGATGAATATGAATCAAACTTAATCAATTTAAACTAATTTTGCATCACAATACTTTAAGTCATGAAACAAACAACTAACACTATATTAATGATTCGTCCAGTAAGTTTTAGGATGAACGAAGAAACTGCTGTAAACAATTATTTTCAGGAAGATTTAGATCTTAAAAACACTGAAATTAATGCAAAAGCTCAAGCTGAGTTTGATGCGTTTGTTGAAAAGCTAAGAGCAGTTGGTGTTAATGTAATTGTTGAAAATGATGATAAATTAATGGATACTCCAGATTCTATTTTCCCAAATAACTGGGTGAGTTTTCATGAAAATGGTGATATAGCATTGTATCCAATGTTTGCAGAAAACAGACGTAGAGAGCGACGTGAAGAAGTGTTTATGCGATTAGAAAAAGAAGGCTTTTTAATCGAAAACATTGTTGATTATACAAGTGCTGAAGACGATGGTATTTTTCTTGAAGGTACAGGAAGTTTGTTGTTAGATCGTAAAAATGGTAAAGCCTATTGCGCATTATCACCAAGAGCTGATGAAGAATTGTTTATAGAGTTTTGTGAAGATTTTGATTATTTTCCAGTAGTATTTACGGCTAATCAAACCGTTGATGGAAAGCGATTGGCTATTTATCATACTAATGTTATGATGTGTCTTGCTGAAAATTTTGCTGTGATTTGTGCAGATAGTATTGATGATAAAAAAGAGCGTAAAAATGTATTGCAACATTTAAAAGATGATGGAAAGGAAATCATTACTATTACTGAAGCACAAATGCATCAGTTTGCTGGAAATATGTTACAAGTAAGAGGTAATGATGATAAGCGATATCTGGTTATGAGCAAAGCAGCACATGATAGTTTAACTAAAGCTCAAATTGCTCAAATAGAAAAGCATTGTGAGATTTTATCAAGCTCATTAGAAACTATTGAAACGTGTGGTGGAGGTAGTGCTCGTTGTATGATGGCTGAGGTATTTTTACCTAAGGCCTAATCTAGCTTGTTAAAAATATAACCTCCTTTTTCGGCTCCCCAAACGTGGTTGCCTTTAGAATCAAAACCTCTATCCCAAGATATGATTTTGTCTTCTAAAATTTCAACTTCACTTGTGGCATATGACGCACCTCTTAATGAGCTTTCACAAGAGGTTTTTCCTGTTTTGCCAGCAAAATAATTAGGTTCAATACGTTTTAGCAATACTTCGCAACCATCTTTTAGAGTAATATCTTTTAATGATATAGAATCAAAAGCAGATGGTGTTTTCCATTTTCCAACCCAAAGTGAATCTACAGCAAGTGTGTAAATAGCAGATTTAAAAGTGCTGTCATTTAATCTTGTTACTTCATAAATACGTTGTCTGTATGGTTTGTCTTGCATACTATTTAAGGCTTGCTCAACATATAAAAAATTGCCCTTATCTTTCCAGATAGGATACATGTGAAGTGAAATATTAAAGTATGTAGAATCGACTTGCGATTGTATTTCAGAATCATAAGAACCTTGCATAATAGCAAAAAGTTCATTCAATTCGTTATCAACCTCTGATTTGCTTTCAGATTTTTTACAGCTTAATGATAAAAGTAAAATAGATAAGATTAAAAGATAGCGAGTCATAGTATTTGTTTTGTGTAAAAATACACAAAATACTTTACTCAGAAATTTTAGATTTAGGTAGTTCAATGAAGAATTTAGAACCAACATTTTGAGTGCTTTCAACCCAAATTCTACCTTTGTTAAGCTCAACTAATTCTTTGCAAATAGTTAATCCTAAGCCAGTACCTTTTTCATTTTTGGTACCAATGGTAGTGAAGTTATTATTTTTAAACAGCTTACTTAAATTTTCTTTAGAAATACCAACACCTGTATCTTCAACACAAATTAAAGCATTACCATTTTGGCTTCTGTTAGATATTGTAATGATGTCTCCAACTCTACTAAATTTAACAGCATTAGTAATAAGATTTTGAATTACAATTTCAATCATGCTTTTATCTGCGTACACAAAATCGCGTTGAGATTCGTCAATAACAACAATTCGTTTTTGCTCAACTTTTTGCTCAACCAAACTTATCTTGTTATGAAACACTTCTTGAATGTTAAACATCTCAGGACTTGGTTCTAAGTTTTGCATTTGCGATTTAGACCAGTTTAATAAATTGTATAAAAGCAAAGATGCATTATTCGCATTTTCGCTTAGTTCAGGGATAAGTTCATTAAACTCCTCTTTAGAAATACTATCTTCTTTAAGTAAATCTAAAAAGCCTTTTATTGAAGAAATAGAATCTTTTAAATCGTGAGATACAATTGAAAACAATCGGTCTTTTACTTTATTAATTTCTTCAAGATGATGAGTTTGCTCTAAAATAGCTTCGTTCTGAATTTGAATTTGCTCATTCTTTTCTTCTAGCTCTTGTGTGTACCTTAAAGTGTTTTTTCTCTTTAAATAAATAAGAAGTAAAATGGTTAGTACAGTAATAAAAGCAGCAACCAATATATAAGAGATTGCTTTGAGTTTTTTAACCTGGTTTTCGTTTTCAATATTTTTTTCGAGTGAAGAAATATCATCAAAATCATCAATACTTGAAGACATGCCTTCTTTTATAGAGTCTGTATTTACAGGGATTTTGGGTAAATCTTGAGACTCTAATTCTTCTTTTAAACTAAAATACTGCCTCTGCCAATTATATGCACTTTGAAAATTGTTATTAGTAGAATCAATTTTCATTAAAAGCCTGTAATTTTTTAAAACTTCAATTTTATCAGTAGTCCCTTTGGCATAATTATAAGCTTCAGCTATATGCATTTGAGCAACCTTTAAGTTGCCTTGTTCTAAATTAAGTTGTCCAATGGAGTTTAAAGTTCTTAGCATTCCATCTTTATTATTAATAGAACGGTTGTATTGTAAGCCTTCTGCTAAATACTTATTAGCATTGTCGTAGTCTTTAAACTGTAAGTACTCATTACCAATTCGAGGAAGTATTTCGCCTCGTAATGCTTGGTCTTGTTTTGGGTTGAGCATTCGCAATACATTCTCGTAATACTCAATAGCTTTTCTATGTTCTTTACGCATAGAGTAAAGCATAGCAATATTTTTGGTCGAACTTTTTATGCCTAAACTATCGCGTAGTTGTTCTCTAACATTTAATGCTTTTACATTAAACTCTAAAGCTTTATCTATTTGGTGTGTATTAAAATAAGCTTCAGCTAAATTGTTGTAAGCAGAACTTAAGTCTTCACGAAGATGTCTGTTTTCAAAAACCTTAATTGCAGATAACGAGTTTTCTAAACCAGATACATAGTTACCACGTTTAATTTCAATAATACCAATGTTGTTGTTTATTTTGGCAATACCAAGAGTATCGTTTATTTGCTTATAAAGTCTTTTAGATTTATTGTAATTATCTATGGCATTAAAATAATCGTTTTTTGAAGCATAAATAAGTGCCTTGTAGTAATTGGCTTCCGCATTCCCTTTTGTATAATTCAACGATTTAGATAAACGTTCAGTCTCATCAATATACATTAATGCTTTTTTATAGTCGTTAGCCTTGTAAAGCGCTCTAATAAGGTGCATTGAGGTTTCTACCTTAGAAACATCTTGCTTTTGATACGCTAGTTGTAAGGATAGGCTATCTATCTCATTTGTTTGTGAAAAACAAAAAAGGGCAGAAAAAAAAGCAGCTAATGTAATTAACTGTTTCATCTGTTGAGACTAGTTTTAATAATTGCAATGTTGTTTTGCAGCGAACTTGCCTTGAGGGAGAGGATAAGTAAGAACACAAAATACAAAAACAATCCCGTTAAAGGTTGAATATTATGTATCATCAATATTTGGGACTTTGATTAATAGCTAATATCAAAAATGGCTAAAAGGAGCAGAAAAATCTAATTTTTAGGTTTTAATGCTAATAAATTAGATGAAGTGGTGTATTATTTTTTTCTAAAAAAAGAAGTATCGATGAAAGGCAAAAAACATAGGAAAACTACACGTTTGTCGACGAAATGCATGTTGTCATTTTATTAAATTTTAACAACTTGCAAATCAAGCAGTTAAATGTTAAATTAAAATTTGCTATCTTAACAATACAATTAAAAATTTAAGACATGAACAAAGCCATTAAATTAATATTGTTAATCGTCGGATTAGGATTATTAGGATACGGAATTTATAAATTAATAATTCCAGAAACATCTGTTGACATTGGTATTGCCGAATTTGAAGGTCAAGACAATAAAGATGCCTACATTACTATAGGTTTAGGACTTGTAGCTGTTGTTTTAAGTTTTCTAGGAGGAAAGAAGTCTGCCTAATTTTTAATTAGCTCTAAACACATCAAAAACAGGAAGTGCTTTGTGATTAAAATCGAACATGCATTGATTTTCCCACGAACTACCATTTGTTGATGTAGCTTCATTACCTGTAAAGGCTACCCAATCTGGAGCCCAATAACAAAATCCAATGCCATGGTTATTTGGTATGTTTTTAATAGCTGTAACTAACCATTCAAAATAGGCTTTTTGGCCTTCTGGAGTTGCAGGAAACTCACTTAAAATTTGATCGTTGCTGCCAATATAATTTGTATTGTTATCATCCCATTGTAAAGTAAAAGGATATGCAACTTCTACCATTAAAATATCTTTATTAAAAGTGGTTGCTAACTCATTAATTTTTGACTGAACCAAACTAAGATTACGAATTTGAAATTGCGGATAATATGACAATCCGATAATATCAAAATCAAGATTGTAAACTGCTAACTCATTAAAAAAGTAAATAGCGTTCTCTACGCTAGAATGATGCAGCATAATCCTCACAGAATTTGCATTATCAACTTCTCGTATGGCTCTTACTGCCTCGTTTACCAGAGCAGCATAATTTACCCAATTGTTAGAAAATTCGTTCCAAACTTTGCCATAATTCCATAAAAAACCGCTGTCAGTTTCATTTCCAATTTGAATAATTTTTGGCATTGTGTTCTGGTTTTTTAATTGCTGAACAACATCTTTGGTATAATTGTAAATGGCGTTTTTTAGCTGAGTATTGGTCATACTTTGCCAGGCAACAGGAGGTGTTTGCGTTCCTGGATCTGCCCAATAATCACTATAATGAAAATCGAGTAAAAAATCCATGTTATTGCTTTTTACGCGTTGTGCGTATGCTTTTACATCAGCAAGACTATTTTGTCCATCTTGTGGAGTGTGCCATAATTTTAAACGTACTAAATTAGTGCCATTGTTAGCAACATAATTTAGCAAATCAATAGTATTTCCGTTAGCATCTTTATAAGTTACATTATAGTCTTCCAACTCACTTTGAAACGATAAATCCATACCTTTATAAAAGGTAGTTTCTGGCTGTTGAACAACGTTTTCATTAGAGTTACTACAGTTAAAAACTACAGCAGAAAGTAAAATAAGTAAAATGCGATTCCTCATTGGGACTAAGATATATATTTCATTACAAAATCTGTTACTTACTTGTTTTAAAAATTCTATCTTTGCCAACTTATAATACAAAGCAAAAATGAACCTTCAGGACACACTATCCAATTATGTAAAAGAAGCAGTAAAAACTGTTTATAATGCCGAATTAGAATCTGTAGAATTTCAGGCAACTCGTAAAGAGTTTGCAGGAGATATTACTGTAGTTGTGTTTCCAATGTTGCGAGTTGTAAAAGGTAACCCTCAGCAAATAGGAGAAACGATTGGTGAGTATTTAGTTGAAAAGGTTGAAGAAGTTAAAGCTTTTAATGTTGTAAAAGGGTTTTTGAATATCGAGATTAACGATGCATATTATATTAACTTTTTCAATTCTATAGCTAACAATACAACTTTTGGTTTTAAGTCTCCTAAAGCTGGTGAAAAAGCTGTAATGGTTGAGTATTCGTCACCAAACACAAACAAACCTTTGCATTTAGGTCATGTGCGAAACAACTTATTAGGTTATAGCGTTGCTGAGATTATTAAAGCTTCAGGTAAAAAAGTTTACAAAACCCAAATTATAAACGATAGAGGGATTCATATTTGTAAAAGTATGTTGGCGTGGAAGTATTTTGGGAATGGTGAAACTCCAGAAAGCACAGGCTTAAAAGGCGATAAGCTTGTTGGTAATTACTACGTAAAATTTGACCAAGAATATAAAAAGCAAATACAAGATTTAGTTGCTAAAGGTATATCTGAAGAAGATGCTAAAAAGCAAGCTCCTATATTGTTAGAAGCGCAACAAATGCTATTACAATGGGAGGCAGGCGATAAAGAGGTTGTTGCTTTATGGGAAAAAATGAACGGTTGGGTTTACGACGGATTTAATACAACTTACAAAAACCTAGGTGTCGATTTCGATAAACTATATTATGAAAGTGAAACCTATTTATTAGGTAAAGAATTTGTAGCTGAAGGATTAAAATCTGGAGTGTTTATAAAAAAAGAAGATGGTTCAGTTTGGTGTGATTTAACCGATGATGGACTAGACGAAAAAATAGTATTACGTAGTGATGGTACAGCAGTATACATGACTCAAGATATTGGTACAGCTATTCAACGTGTAAAAGATTATCCAGATGTTGGAGGAATGGTGTACACAGTAGGTAACGAGCAAGATTACCATTTTAAAGTCTTGTTTTTAATTATTAAAAAATTAGGATTCGATTGGGCTAAAAACCTGTTTCATTTAAGTTACGGAATGGTAGATTTACCTTCTGGAAAAATGAAGAGTAGAGAAGGAACTGTTGTTGATGCTGACGATTTAATTCATGAAATGGCTTCTACAGCTGGAGAAATATCTGAAGAGCTTGGTAAATTAGAAGGTTACACTGAAGCTGAAAAACAAGAGCTTTATAAAACTATTGGTCTAGGAGCTTTAAAGTATTACATCTTAAAAGTAGATCCTAAAAAACGAATCTTGTTCGATCCTAAAGAATCTATCGATTTTCAAGGAAATACAGGACCTTTTATACAATATACATATGCCAGAATACAGTCTATTTTGCGAAAAGCAGAAGTAGATATGACTGCTAAAGTTGAGGTTACATTACACGATAAAGAGAAAGAGCTTATAAAGCAAATACAGTTATTTCCTGAAGTGATACAAAATGCAGCAGATAATCATAGTCCTGCACTTGTGGCTAATTATACTTACGATTTGGTAAAGGAGTTTAACTCATTTTATCAAAATGTATCTATACTTGGAGCTGATAACAACAACGAAAAAACGTTTAGAGTGCAATTATCGTTTACTGTTGCAAACTTAATTAAAAACGCATTTAGCTTGTTAGGTATTAATGTGCCTGAAAGAATGTAGGTTTTTGATTTTCGTTTAACGGTTTTGTGTATGGCTCGTTACGTTGGTCTGGTCACTAATTTAGCAAATAAAACTGGCAATAGTTCAGGGCGAGGATTTTCCGTTTAGGAAAATCAGAAGCAATGAACTATACACGCCTTAAGTTTACAATTCATTAAATTTATTAGATAATCAGAAAGAACAAAAGAGAGAAATAAGGTTAGTATACACGGTGAAGCTTTCGACTTCGACAACATTGATAACCCTCTCTCTTTT
>Ga0208032_1000047_pt1 | contig 126094 bp, 109 predicted proteins | sample MalvirAntarct_66_FD_184254 | JGI IMG/M metagenome (GOLD analysis project Ga0208032, IMG submission 184254) | Marine viral communities from the Global Malaspina Expedition - Malaspina viral metaG Antarct_66 (SPAdes) (version 2) | ecosystem: Environmental > Aquatic > Marine > Oceanic | place... | reverse complement strand
TTTAAATACTGACCTCTTTTAATTTAATAACTACTGAAAAACAAGTAGTTATTAAATTTATTTTTTCTGTTTTAATGTCAACCGTATACGGTTTACTTTTTAAAAGTACTGAAAGTAATCGGTATATTTTTTAATTATTTTTTCCACTTTACGAAAAGTATAGCTTTTTAGGTAGCTTCCATGCTGCAAAGGTTTTCAACAATGTCATTATGAAACAGTAAGGAGATTTTTGTTCAGCTATAACCGTTGATTTTAAAATAAAACACTATCCTAATTTTTGTCAAATCTGGCAATGTTGTCCTTGTCCTGAGAAAAAGGAACATGTCTTATCACATACCCTTTAAATTTCCATAAAGTCGATTCGTGAAAAGACGATACAGTGCTAGAAGATTCATTTAAACAAAGAGCAAGGTACGCTCAGATGAAGCCTTTTTTAGAATTAACTATGGAATTTTTAATTCATAAAATGCTCATTTTGTATATATTAATAAAAACCAAGATAAAATTGCTATCTTATATATTCCATATGAACCTTGTCCTAATTAAACACCTATACACGTTGAATAGTTAAATATGTTATTAGAACCTTGGTCTAGATGATGCGCCCACGGTAAACAGGTCAATTCTGTCAAAATCTAAACATAAGGGTATTGACGAAGTATCCTTATAAATATTTGGCAAACCATTGGATGCCATCCAAACCTTCGCGGATATTCTTGACAGTAACCCTGCTGGGTTTAAAAGAGGTTACCTTGGGGTTGGTCTCATAGATTTCTTCAATGGAATAAGCAATGAAATTCAGCCCAGCTTCCAATTCCAGTTGGTAATCATAGGTAGCCTCCACGACATCTCCGGAAAATTGATTCGTGGTCGTACATTGCATGTTCAATGTAGTGGCCTGGGCCAAATAAATGAGCTCGTAGAAAGTACCCTTTTCAGGATTGTTATAGGCCTCGTCTTCCAGCCAAGGGATCATGGCCTCACTTGTCACCGGAAAAAGTACGCCTGAGTACCTTCCTTTATACCACAATGTAATGGGTTTAATTTGTACGGCCATTATTTCCGGATATAACCCTTCCTCCTGTCCTAAACAATTGAAGTAGAGGGCATACTTAAGATCGTTTGCGACCATTTGTTGAGCCTCATTGTCGGATAGGAAGCTTTCCTTGGGAGGAAATGTAAATTCCAGCGTCCCATCGGTCTTTAATTGTCCAATGGTAATGGATCTGTCGAGGCCCAAGGGCCAGATGGCAATATCCATCCCTTTCATCCCCTTCAATGGATTGACAAGTTTTCCCGTTAAGGTCTGGGCACTGCCCAAAACACTTAGCAGTAGGGTAAGGAGTGTAAATAACTTTTTCATATATATAGATGTTTTGGTTTTTCCGTTTCCCACGGCCATCCGCTGTGCAAACACTTTGTTCATGGGCTTTGTCCAACAGGTTTTTCAGGGTATCTTCAAAGTAAGCATCTTTTGGTTGGGTTCCGCTTCCCTTTGGGACGGTTGCATTTCCAAACGTATTTCATAGATTCCGGGCATCAGCTTTCCTTTATTGCCATTGGCCGTTCTCTTAAGAAGCTGGATAAATCAAAGGCTTCCACGGGAACATACAAGTCCCCCGGTAGCCAGGGCCAATCGGAACGTTGGCCGCTCCCTATAGTTTTTCCATTATGGACAAGGGTTGTTTTCATTTGGAAAAGCTAAATATCACGGTTCCCCGAGGTGCTTTTGGACCGGAACAGAATCTTGTGCTTCCCATCCCTAAAGCTTTTGAAAAGGAATACCGGTTCCTTCGAATTCCACTCGATGATCTCGTTCCATTCTTCCACGTTCAATTTTCCCGAAAGGGTTAGGCATAAAACCTTGGAGACAACAAGACAACACATAAGGAACAACATATAGCTAAAAAATCTCATGTAAATTTATATTTTTTAGGCTTTTTTTGATGTCTTCTTCCGGTAAAAACAGACATATCATAGCTACAATCAACCAAGAACACCTGCCAAATTAAAAATAAGTTCATTTTCAATTGGGCAGATGCTTCCCGCTTCATTTTACTCCACTGTAGTCACAGTGAAGGTATAGGGCGTGGTCCAAGTGTCAGGTAATGGTTCACCAAGGTTGAAATCCGCTGTTTTCCCGTCGTTCATAAAAGTACGTGCCCGGACATAGTATGTACCTACATCAAGTGTGGCATTGGTGGTCTTAAGGTACAAAGCCCCATCCTCCTTGTCGCCTGGCATACCCGAAATGGGTGTCAACGTAGTTACGATTTCCCCTCTGCCTTCCCTATATACATTAAGGTCGATGAAATCATCGGAAGGGCTTTGCAGCAATTGTACCTGTAATCTGGCAGGTTGGAACAATAGCACTTTGTAATAATCATCCTGTTCTTCCTGGATACCGTAGCCCTCATTGTTCTTGTTCGCATAGGCCTCAATGACTTCATCCTTAGGGATGAACTTGGCCTCATCAAAATTGTCATTGGGTTCATAGCAGTCCATGATGCCCACATATTCCCATGATATTTTATACGGTTCCGGATAAACATCCGATGATGGTGATGCATTGTAAAAAGGTTTTGCCATGACGTCATAGGCAATGCCGGGATGCGCTGAAAAGGCCACTTTTCTTGTAAGGGGGGTATCGGTTCCAGCGGACGTACCGTTGATGACGGGAACTTCTTCGCCAGAAACCGAAATATCTATCCACGGTTGGGAAGGTAGGGGCCCTGTTGATTCCAAGGTAACTATATAATACCCCCCTGCCGGATCCGTCGATGCCGGGAGCAACCCGGGAAACTCATCCTCCTCGCCGGCCTCCACCCATAGGTCATCCTTTGCCATTGAAAAAGCTTCTGGTTCATAAGGCTCACATTCGTGCAGTTCGGCAATGGGAGCGATAAATGTCCTAACCCATTTTTGAACATTGCCCGCACCAGGGCTATTGACCCTGATCCTCAAGGTGTCGTCCGAGCTCAATTCCATGAACCCGTTGTAATAATTTTGATCAGAACCCAGTTCGCCGTGTTCATAATTGGTTTCCCCGGTAGCCTCAATGTCCTTCCATTTGATATTGTCCACCTGTAAGCTGGTGTTCGCCGGGTCGGTCAGCACACCCTGATCATTTGTTACAGTGACTTCCATGCCGTTGGCATCTAGGTTATTGCCGCCTACCCTGTACCATTTTCCCTGCAGCGCATCTAGGTTATATTGCGGTTGCGCGTCATCATTACCGTCAGATGAACAACTGCCCACTATCAAGGCCAAGGTGAACATATAAATGATTTTTGTTTTCGTTTTCATAGATATAATTATTAGTGATGTTTCTGTTATGATAAAAGATGGCATCCAGATGGCAGTAACATGGGGATCCTCTTAATGCTAAATGGATCAATCCGAAAATCCCAATAGTTCCTTTACTTCGTTATAGCCCATTTGCTGCAAGGCCTTGATGTCCACGACATCCCGGCCATTGTTTTTGGCCGACAACTGCAGACCGGCAGGTATCAGCACATAGCGCAACTTATAGTTACCTGTCAAATCTCTTATATCTTCTGGTAGTGCCGTGGTGCCGGACAGCCTTCTAATATTGAGATAGAAGTAGTTAAAACCCGCATTATCACGTAAATACCATCTGGCATGCCAGTTAGAGGTAATGTCTGTGTAAGGCAACTGGTTTGTCCAAGCACCATTGATGGACAAGTAGACCAATAATACGCCACCGGAGGCCGACATGCTTGTCAAACTACTATAGCCTACGGCATTCAATATGGGTGAGGGAATGGAGTATGTCGCTTCACAAAGATAAGACACGGATGTATTGGTCCAGGGCTTCAAGTTTATCCAAGTACTGGCCACCACATTGGCCGTGCCCTTGAGATTGATGGGGGTGCCCCATCCAGAAGCCGACTTGGGACCAAAAAGGTCACCGGATTCTTGGTTGAGGAAGTAATCCCCCTCGGCGCCTTGTCCTGTTGAGGGATCGACCGCATCACTGAGAAACTGGCTCCCAGGTTCCCCGGCATCGCCCTGATCGCCTTTTTCCCCTTTTAGTTGGAGCGGTGTGCCCCAATTGGAATCGGTTTTGGGCCCATAGAGTTCACTGCCCGCACGATCCAGATACATATCGCCGTCTTTGCCCAAGCTTTCCGCGGGAGCACCATTGCCAAATAGGATGAGTGACCCATCCTTTCCGGGAATGCCCTGGGGGCCCATGGGACCTGTTTCCCCGGTTTCCCCTTGGGGGCCTGTTACAGTTTCTTCGCTACATGATAAAAGGAGCAATACAGCCATACATATAAATAGGGTGTAAAATCGTATTATTTTCATGTTAAGTTTTTTTGAAATGCCTAAGTGAAAACAAACTTAGCGGTTCACACTTTCCTTAAAAACCTAGATTTAGAATTTGGCCAGTTCAACTTAGAATTTGGTAACTGCGCCTTAAATACCAAATTCTAGTTCATAATTGTCAAACTCTAATTTTTGGTGCAGGACACAAAATCATTTTATATATTGGAGGAATCATTGGAGGTCTTGGCAATCGGTTCTTTCGTGCCGATGCGATTTCAAACATGGAAAAATGAAAAAAATAGCTTCGGTCATTGTTTTTCTTCTTGTGGGGCTGTGTTCCCTTTCCGCCCAGATCAGGGCCGATTCCCTTCCTACCCCAGTGGATCTTGTGGGCCATCCGGAAGTACAGGCTATGCGGAGCAGTCGGGATGAATCCCTTGAAAAAATCTTGAAAACCGATGGTTGGAAAGCGTATGATTCCTCTTTTGCCACCACCTCGGAATCGGCGATATGGATCAAGTTTCCGCTTGAAAACACTACACCAGACACGCTTAGCACCTACCTCTTTTACAGTGGTTTCCACATGGATTTGTACCTACAAAATGATGGGGAATTCGAAAGTTTTCAAAATGGTTACCTAGTTCCCTTGGGAAAACGTTCCGAGCCCAAATGGTATTTTTTCTCAGAGCTGGAACTATTGCCCTTGCAACAGTACCAATGTTATATACGCATCACCAATGATTACACATCAGGCCGCTCCAATGCCCCGACCTTATATTCCAGGCTCGACTATTTGAATTTCATGGACAGGGTTAGGGCAAAGGAAGCCTCTTCCATTGCCTTTATTTATACCTACCTTATAACACTCTGCTGCATTCTTGTATTTGCCTTGGTGTTTTGTTTTCACTTGCGCAGCCCTGTTTATCTGTATTATCTCGGCTATCTGTTTTTTCAAATTTTATATGCTTTTGTGATATTAAGAACTACTTTGGCAAAGGTAGGGAATCTAGCTGCCCATGTACCTTACCTTTCATTAGTGGCTACTGAAACTATACAGTTTTGCTTTATTGGTTTTTACATTTTTTTTATCCTGCATTTGTTGGAAATTAAAACATTCAGCCAGCGTCTATCTACCGTACTGGTAGGGTTCGGGATATTTTGTTTTGTATATGCCTCGTCTAAATTTATTTTCAGTTATTATGAAGGTTTATATAGTGATAATAGAGTTTTGATATCCTATATTATTCGAATTATTGTGCTGCCTCTGAACATGGCCCTGTTCATTTGGATATTGGTAAAGGTGAGACATCCGCTCATAAAATATTTTATAGTGGGACATAGTTTGTTTTTTGTAGGGGCATTTCTTTCCTCATACATTTTTTATACCAATTTACATTTGGTCCCGGACGGCATTTTCAATTTTCCATACGCACAACATATTATTTTCCAGGTAGGGCTTTTGGGCGAAGTATTCTGTTTCTCCATAGCGATTGGAGAAAAAGTGTTCCTCATCCAGCGAGAAAAGGATATGGCTAACCATAAATTGATCGAACAATTGCATCGGAACCAGATCATGGAGGAAAATATGCGCAAGGAACTGGACTATCAGGTACAGCAAAAAACAGAAGAACTGGTCAGGCTTTATTCTGAAATGGAAAAGCAAAAGGAAGAACAGATCAAAAAATCTTTCGCAGAACGCCTCCGTGACATGAAAATGCTCGCCTTGCGCTCCCAGATGAACCCTCATTTCATTTTCAACAGCCTAAATGCCCTCAAAAATCTTGTTATGTTGTCACGAGAGGAGGATGCCATCCAATATTTAGATAATTTTTCGGTCCTACTCCGCACCATATTACAGAACAGCGGCAAAAACACTATTTCCGTGGAAGAGGAACTGGAGATGTTGGAACTTTACCTCTCCTTGGAAAAAAGTCGTTTGGGCGAGGATTTCTCCTATACCATCCAGTGTGATTCGCGAGAGGCACTGTCACAATTTACTATACCTCCCCTATTGTTGCAGCCCTTCGTGGAAAATGCCATTTGGCATGGGCTGCATCCCAGTGGAAAGCCCGAAAAAAAACTTTTGGTCACGTTCGACACCTCAAAGCAACTTCAAATCACCATCGAGGACAATGGTGTTGGGCGAAAGGAAAGTGGCAAAGCCAAAAAGACACATCCATCTGCAGGGACACACATCACCCAAGAACGATTGTCCCTCTACAACCATATCAGCGAGGCCAAAATGCACCTGAATATTTTGGATCTTGAAAACAACAAGGGCATGCCGGAGGGCACCCGGATAACTTTAACCTATAACGGATAACCATGGCCAAGATCATTATCATCGATGACGAAATGCACTGTGTGAACGTGCTAAAGTACCTGATTACAAAAGTACACCCCGACTACAAGATAATGGGGACATTTTGCAATTCCATCCAAGGTTTGGACTATCTTCAAGCCCATTCGCCCGATCTTTTGTTCCTGGACATTGAGATGCCCAACCTGAACGGTTTTGCGCTACTGGACAAAATCCTGCCAATCGACTTTGATATTATTTTTACGACGGCCTATGACCAGTATGCCATTCGGGCGTTTCAGTACAGTGCCACTAATTATCTGTTAAAGCCCATTACCGAAGAAAGTATAGTGCAATCATTGTCTAATTGGGAAAAACGCCGCAAAAAAACCAATCCTGAACAGTGGGACCTATTGCGTCACAATTTGAAGGGCACGGTCAAAGATCTGCCCAGGATTGCTCTACCCACTAGTGCCGGCTACCATATTGTTGAAATCAAGGACATTGTACGCTGCGAATCGGACAACAACTACACGAGCTTTTTCTTCGATGAGGGGAACAAACTGCTCATTTGCCGAACACTGAAGGAAATTGAGGAAATGTTGCAGGAATACGGATTTCTTCGCGTTCATCAGTCCCATTTGATCAATCCCCAATTTGTCAAGGGTATCTTGAAAAGGGATGGAGGTACGGTTATGATGAAAGACGATAGGGAAATCCCAGTCTCAAGACAAAAGAAGAACGAAATAAACGGCATCCTGGAGTCCATGCTGCGGTTTAAATAAATCAAATAGGATAAGTTACTCTTGGTTCTTATAAAATTAATTCGTTGTACAAGCTTTGGCCTCCTCACATATTTAGGTACCTGTCATAACTAGAGAATTCGAGCTATTTTCATTCATTTTGATTCGATGAACTCGTTGGGGATAGTTCCCCTCATGAGCTATGTGGTATAGTCTTAATTAACACATGTCTATCCCCATTTTACCGATAATTCATAATTAGGGTAGTCATGGTTAATTTATATCTAACTTAAAAATTGTAAACCCGGTGGCTTATGATTTGTAAAGTTTAGAATAACAGTATTTTACATGATTTATTTAGTAACCGCATACGCTAATGTACTCAATTGATAAAATTTGGCCATAAAAAAACGGATTGGCAGTAACCAATCCGTTGATTTATATAAACTTAAGTTTTGTAGCGAGAACGAGAGTTGAACTCGTGACCTCCGGGTTATGAATCCGACGCTCTAACCAACTGAGCTACCTCGCCATGCCGTTTTTAACGGGTGCAAATATAAAGTTAATTTTCTGTCCTATCCAAATTAGATTGCTAAAAATATTATCTCGGTTTTATTTTTTAATCATTTATAAATATATATATTGTCCGCCATAAACACTATTCAGAATGAGCGATAAAACAAAATTTGAAGTTGAATTTGTAATTCAATCCTCTCCACAACTACTATATCAATATATATCTACCCCCTCAGGACTTTCCGAATGGTTCGCAGACAATGTAAATTCCAGAGGAGAAATGTTCAATTTTATTTGGGACGGCTCTGAAGAGCAGGCAAAATTATTAAAGCGCAAGAGCGATGAATTTGTAAAATTTACTTGGGTAGCGGAAGAAGATGATAGTTTTTTTGAAATGCGCATCATAGTAGACGAAATAACCAAGGATGTGTCCTTGTTTATTACAGATTTTGCAGATGAGGATGAAGTGGACGAAGCTAAAATGCTTTGGGAGAACCAAGTATCCAGTTTAAAGCAGGTTTTAGGCTCGGCCTAATCCATTAATGGAATAAAATGTATCTTTGGCCTTGATTTTTTCAAGGCTTTTTTTATGGTTAATTTTAACGGAAACCTACTTTCTAAAAACACATCTTACCTTAATCACGAAAATAGGGGACTGCGCTATGGCGATGCCCTGTTCGAGTCCATCAGGGTAGTAAACGGAAAAATATTCTTTTGGGAGGACCACTATCTTAGGCTTATGGCCTCTATGCGGATCTTGAGAATGGAAATTCCTATGAATTTTACCATGGAGTTTTTGGAAGAGCAGTTATTGGCCTGCGTGGAAGCGAACGGCCTGTTGGAGAAACCTGCCCGGATACGATTTACCGTATTTAGAAATAATGGCGGTCTATACCTGCCACAGACCAATGACGTATCCTATATTATTGAGGCCAACTCTTTGGATTCCCCCTTCTTTACTATTAATAGCGATGCCTATGAAGTGGAACTTTTTAAGGACTTTTATGTCAACGCGGATATGCTTTCTACCTTAAAGACCAATAATAAGGCAATCAACGTTGTGGGCAGTATTTTTGCTTCCGAAAATGGTTACCAGAACTGTCTGTTGCTAAACCAGGAAAAAAGGGTAGTGGAAGCTCTTAATGGCAATCTCTTTTTGGTAAAGGACCAACATATTAAAACCCCGTCCCTAAAAGACGGTTGCTTAAACGGAATTGTGCGCAAGAAGCTGATCGGTATTTTAGGTTCGTTGGACAAGTACCAATTTGAGGAAGCTTTTATTTCTCCCTTCGAGCTGCAAAAAGCGGATGAGCTGTTCATAACCAATGCAATCACAGGTATTCAGCCCATTACAAAATATAGAAAGAAGGAGTACGAAACTAAGGTGGCAGCCGATTTATTGGGCAAGCTAAACGCTGCTGCAAGGTTGAACTAAATATATAAGTTTAATTTAGGTTAGGGTTTTCAGGGGCATTGGACCATATCAGGTAATTGCCTCCCAATTCCATCATTTTTTCTTTCCAAAAAGCATTGGAAGATTTTTGGATAATGGCACTTTCATAGACATTTTTTACCACGACCCAAGATTTTGAATGCAATTCCTGATCCAATTGAAGGGAAGACCAACCGGAATATCCCAAAAAGAAACGGATATCGTTTTCAGAAATCACCTTATTATTGATCAGGTCCACAATAGAACCGAAATCTCCGCCCCAATAGATTCCGTCGGAAATTTCAATACTATTTTCTATGAGTTGAGGAACCTTGTGGATAAAATAAAGATTGTCCTGTTCTACTGGCCCCCCATTATATACCTGAAAAGGGATATCTATTTCGGTAACCAGATCATTTATACTATAGTCCAAAGGCTTATTAAGTATAAAACCAACAGACCCCTCATGGTTGTGCTCCGCCAACAGGACTATAGACCTGTTAAAGGAAACATCACCTGAAAGTGTAGGCTCAGCAATAAGTAGTTTGCCTTTTTTTGGCTTTTCAGCAACCATATTGTTTGTTCTAGTATCCCTAAAATAAAACAAATCTGTTAATCTGAAAAGTCTTTTGTACAAAAAAAGCACTTCCTGTTAAAGAAGTGCTTTCTATGTATAATAATATTATGACTAGTTTACTGCACCGCTCAAATCAGCACCTGCCTTAAACTTCACTACATTTTTAGCTGCAATTTGGATAGTCTTTCCAGTTGATGGATTTCTACCTTCTCTTGCATTTCTTTTAGATACAGACCATGATCCGAAACCTACTAGAGATACTCTACCACCTTTTTTTAGAGAACCTTCAACGTTTCCTAAGAAAGATTCCAATGCCTTTTTAGCTGCGGCTTTAGTAATGCCAGCATCAGCTGCCATTGCATCGATTAATTCTGTTTTGTTCATAATTTCGATAAATTAAGTGTTATTAATTATAATTAAATACTTCAACAAATTTATACGGATTTGCCAGTAACGCAAGTAAAATGGGGGGAAATCCGCAATTTTGTTGATAACTTGAAACGTTTGTTGATAAAGTAGGGTTTTTTTTACGATTTCCCACACCCCCAATGAACATAGGGGTTTACCCAACATAGGCGTTTTCTGCCAATTTTAATCCGTTCAACACCTCTTTGGTGGTCATTTTTCTTTTGCCGGGCAGTTGAATTTCCAATAAATTGATGTAACCTCCCTTTACAGCTACCTTTAGTTCGTTTTTGGTGGCAGTAACTGTCCCTACCTTTAATTGGTGAGGTTCCAAATCCATTTTGGCGGAGTATATCTTTAGGAACAGATCATCCTCCCCGTTGTGCAGGGTAGTCCATGCGGTTGGAAAGGGGCTTAATCCCCTAATAAAATTATATATGCTTGTAATATCCTGGTTCCAATCAATTTCACAGGTCTCTTTGTGGATTTTGTGCGCTTCCTTTAAGGGTCTATTTTCCTGCTGCTTGGATGGGGCTATTTCTTTATTCTCCAATTTGTTAATAGTTTCCAATACTAGGTCTGCTCCCAAATGCATCAGCTTATCGTGCAAAGTGCCGGCAGTATCCTCTTCCGAAATGTTGGTTTTCTTTTGAAGTAATATGGCCCCAGTATCAATTTTATCGTCTATAAAGAAGGTGGTCACCCCAGTTTCCTGCTCTCCGTTTATGATAGCCCAATTAATTGGGGCCGCTCCACGGTATTGGGGCAGGAGGGAAGCGTGAAGGTTAAAAGTGCCCAACTTTGGCATATCCCAAACCACTTTGGGCAGCATTCTAAAAGCCACCACAATCTGAAGCTCCGGATGTAATCCTTCCAATTCCTCTATAAAATTGGGATCCTTTAAATTGGTGGGCTGCATAATTTTTAGTCCATGTTCCATGGCATAAACCTTCACGGCGGATTCGTGTAATTTTCTCCCACGGCCGGCCGGCTTGTCGGGAGCAGTAATTACTCCCACAATATTACTGTCGCTTTTAACAAGCTTGTCCAAAATGGCCACGGCAAAATCCGGGGTACCCATAAATACTATTCGTGGTTTGCTCATTTTTTGATTATTTCGTACTGGTTAATAGAATTTACGCTTATTCTCCTCTCTTCCAATAATCGCTGTAAGGCCAAAATAATGGAACTTTCCTTATAGGTCAGTAATTTTATCAGCTCTCTGGAACTTTCTTTTCTCACCATCAAAATTTGTAGAATATCCTGTTCTATGATTTTAATAATGTCATTGTTTATAGGATTCTTTTGCAGACATACGTCACATTTACCACAGTTCTCCTTGCTAGCTTCACCAAAGTATTTAAGAATGTGCCGACTTCTGCATTGTTTGGAATCCTTTATATAGGTCAACATACTTTCTACATTGTCCTTTTTAACCTGCTGTATCTGTTTTATTTTTTTTGCGAAGATATTGATAGTACGTTCATCCTCCCTGGGTACCAAAAATGTAATTTCCAGGTCGCTGTGTTGGGCATGGTATTCGATTATTTCATCTTTTTCCATTTTTTCCAATACCGCTATTACGTCATTTTCGCTTGTGTTGGCTTTTCGCGAAATCAATAGGGGATTGATTTTGGTATCAAAATCGAATATACCACCGTAAGTTCTAAGAATGGTTTGGACTATAGTTGCCGATGCCCGGTTTTTTTCCAGGTAATCAAATATTTGATGCTTGGAAGCTATCATCCGTATACTTGTTCTTTGTGAAAATGCCTCGGTCAGGGATATAACGGAGTTTTGATCCAACAGCCTTAAACCGTTATACGTTAACGTAGTATTTAGTTTGTAGGTTTCGCAAAAGGAATTGAAGGGCAATTGAAAGGTTTCGCCACTGCCTTCCCCAAAGGGAATCTGAAAATAGTTGGCCAGTTTTCGGTACAACAACTTAAGAAAGTCCACATCGGGCAAGACCCCTAAAAATTGTTTTCGTACCTGGGCCTCGTCCGTGGGGTTGGTAATTAAGGCAGCATTTGCCGGTTTTCCGTCCCTTCCGGCCCTTCCGGCCTCCTGAAAGTAATTTTCCATACTGTCCGGAATTTGGTAATGTACCACAAGTCCAACGTCCGGTTTATCGATCCCCATTCCAAAAGCATTGGTGGCCACCATGATCTTTACCTTGTTTTCCAACCACTGGTTTAATCTGGTATCCTTGTCCTTTTTGGAAATACCACCGTGAAAAAAGGTGGCCGTATGTCCTTGCTGGGATAGGTAATAGGCCAATTCCATGGTCATTTTTCTACTTCGAACATATACTATGCTGCTCGTATTGGTCTGGGCGCATAATTCCTTAAGGCGGTATTTTTTGTCCTCTTCCCAGTAAACATTGAAGGTTATATTGTTCCTTGAAAAGGAATCCTTCACCACCAATGGTTGTTCCAAATGTAAATTGTTGCAGATATCCTTGACTACCATCTCCGTAGCCGTGGCGGTCAATGCTATCATAGGCACATTAGGTGCCAATTCCTTTAAAATATGGCATTCCAAATAGGCAGGTCTAAAATCGTTGCCCCATTGACTAATGCAATGCGCTTCGTCAATAGCAATAAGGTTAACGTTCATTTGCCGGATGCGCTCCTGTACCAATTCCTGTTGTAGTCTTTCCGGAGAAAGGTATAGGAATTTATAGTTGCCATATAGGCAATTGTCCAAAAGGTTGTTTACTTCGTCAAAAGAAATGCCCCCAGTTAGTGCAATGGCCTTTATGCCCAATTTTTTTAGGGTGTCTACCTGGTTTCGGATCAAGGCTATTAAGGGCGATACCACAATACAAATACCTTCTCGGGCCAATGCCGGTACCTGATAGCACAAGGATTTTCCTCCTCCCGTTGGGAGCAGGGCCAAAACATCCTGTCCGTCCAATACGGTGCTTATGATGTCTTCCTGGGAATTTTTAAAATCAGGAAACCCCCAAAATTTTTCCAGTATATTCTTAGGGTGCTGCTGCACTATAGCCTTTTTAATTTATTAAGTATAAAGGTAACTCTTCCTTCTACGGTTTCCTTGGGTACATTTATAATTTTGTAGCCATATGTGCTGTAGGCCTTTTCCAAAAAGGTATGGATACGCTCTGCCTCTTCAAAGTTTTCATAGCGCTCATTGTCGGACTCGTGTATTTCTTTCCAAGGTGGCAGTAAAAATACGTGGTCGTATCTGTAATTCTTACAACTCTCTACAAAATGCTCACCATAGGACTGACCAAAACAATCCATATAGGCCACTACGTCCGGTATACCGCGATCATAAAAAACAATGGGTCTGTCTACCTCACTGGCTGCTTGAAATTGCCTGATCCGGCCGTCCATAATTCTTTCGCTAAACAGTAAAGGATCCGAAACAAATAACTGTGGAATTCCTTGCTGCCTGGCTTCCAGGGTAATCTCGCGGGATATTTCACTAAAACAAAAGAAGCCTTCCCTTTCAATTATTTCTATGATAGATGTCTTTCCCGTACTGGGTCCACCTGTGATGACAATTCTTTCTAAATCCAAATAGCGGTGTTTAAGGTTTTGCAATTACATGCATAAAATGGTGTTGCAAAGTAATGAAATAGGCCTAAGATTAAAAAATTGACAATGATACTTTATATATTTGCAAAAACATTGGCATGGATCAGGATAAATCAGAGGAATTTTATGGTAGATTACGGGAACAATTGGCTGAAAGTAGCAAATGGCCTTCGAACTACCTGTACAAGTTTATAGTACCTACCGACACAGCAAAGATTAAACAGATACAGGATATTTTTGATAATACGGGGGCGGTAATCGAATCCAAGCAATCCAAAAATGCAAAATATACCAGTTTGAGCATTACGGTGAACCTTGAAAATCCTGATGAAGTAATACGTAAATACAAGGAAGTAGGGGAGGTTAAAGGGGTAATATCACTCTAAAATAGTATTTCTAGCATAATTTTGTTAATTTGCAGACGTTATAAGAGCACTTCCTTATCATAAATAAATAGCAATAAATATTTCAATTTGAATTTAGTAGAAAACTTAGAATACAATACTGAGCGACCAAAGCTCATTATACCCGAGTATGGGCGTCATTTCCAGAAAATGGTGGACCATGCCATCTCCATAGAGGACGATGCGGAACGTAACCGTGTGGCCCAGGCCATCATAAGTGTTATGGGCAATATTCAGCCACATTTGAGGGATGTACCCGATTTTCAACATAAACTATGGGACCAGTTGTTTATCATGTCCGATTTTAAATTGAACGTGGAATCGCCATTTCCCATCACCTCTAAAGAGACCTTGCAAAAGCGTCCCGATCCATTGGAATACCCTCAAAATTTTCCGAAATATAGGTTTTATGGAAACAACATAAAACGTATGATCGATGTGGCCGTTAAGTGGGAAAAAGGTGATATGCGAGACGGATTGGAATATGCCATAGCCAACCACATGAAAAAGTGTTACCTTAATTGGAACAAGGACACGGTTGACGACAAGGCCATTTTTAAGCATCTTTACGAGTTGAGCGACGGACAAATAGATCTTGCCAAAGAAGGGGAAAACTTGACCGAAAGTGGCCAATTCCTTAAAAATCGTGTGGCAAAAACACCTAGGACCAGTTCTGGTAAAAAAACGCAAAGAAATCAAAACCGCGGTAAAAAGCGGTATTAATCTTCTCCAACCTTAATGGGAACATTTAGAATAGAAGGCGGTCATCAATTACATGGTGAGATTACACCGCAAGGGGCAAAGAATGAAGCATTACAAATACTCTGTGCCGTACTACTTACTTCAGAAAAAGTATCGATTACCAATATCCCGGATATTGTAGACGTAAACAAACTGATATCCTTATTGGAGGATTTGGGAGTTAAGATCCAAAAGAAAGGTCAAGGGTCTTATACTTTTATGGCAGATGACATTAATTTGGAATACCTGCAATCTGCCCAATTTAAAGAGGACGGAAGGGGCCTTAGAGGGTCCATTATGCTCGTAGGTCCATTATTGGCGCGATTTGGTAAGGGATATATTCCAAAACCTGGCGGTGATAAAATAGGACGTAGGCGATTGGATACCCACTTTGAAGGTTTTATAAAATTGGGTGCCAAATTTAGATATAATAAGGAGGAACACTTTTATGGTGTAGAAGCCAAAAAATTGAAGGGCACCTATATGCTCTTGGATGAGGCTTCGGTTACCGGAACAGCGAATATTGTTATGGCCGCAGTACTTGCGGATGGCAAAACCACCATATACAATGCAGCCTGTGAACCTTATTTACAGCAATTGTGCAAAATGTTGAATAGGATGGGAGCCAAAATTACGGGAATCGGCTCCAATCTATTGGAAATAGAAGGTGTTGATAGCCTTGGAGGCACAGACCACCGTATGCTTCCGGATATGATCGAAATCGGTAGTTGGATCGGCCTGGCCGCAATGACTAGGAGCAATCTAACGATTAAAGATGTTAGTTGGGACGATTTAGGCCAAATTCCTACTGTTTTTAGAAAGTTGGGGATACAACTGGAACGAAAAGGGGACGATATCGTTATTCCCGAACATAAGGATGGTTATGAGATCCAGAATTATATAGACGGTTCCATTTTAACCGTGGCAGATGCGCCATGGCCTGGCCTTACGCCAGACTTGTTGAGTATTATTCTGGTAATGGCCACCCAAGCAAAAGGTGAGGTCTTGATCCATCAAAAAATGTTTGAAAGCCGTTTGTTCTTTGTAGATAAATTAATAGATATGGGGGCCAAGATTATTCTTTGCGATCCACATAGGGCTACTGTTATAGGTCATAACTTCAAATCCAGCCTAAAAGCCACCACCATGGTGTCTCCGGACATTAGGGCGGGTGTTTCTTTGCTGATAGCAGCCTTGTCCGCTAAAGGCACTTCTACCATTCATAATATTGAACAGATAGATAGGGGTTACGAAAATATAGATACAAGATTGAGGGCTATTGGTGCCAAGATCACTAGAGTTTAATCAAGAATAAAACATTATAAATTAAACAAGGACTTTCGTTTGGAAAGTCCTTGTTTAATTTTGTAGATGCACTAATGTATTTGTATTAAGACTTTAAGAATGCCATTGGGCCAAGTTGTCTATGAGCTTATTGCCTTACAAATTTTTTCGCCAATAGTTAAAAGATCGCTCACTTCTTCCTCGGTAAAATCATAAGGAACGGGTTTGGCAATTCCCAAGGTTCCAAATAATTTCCCATTGAGCATCATTGGAGCAGCTATGGAGCCTTCAACTTTTGTTTCTTTGGCAGCTGGACGCGCCACCCCGGAATCATCGGTTTGTAGGTTGCACATTTCAACCGGTTCACGCCGCTCCGCCGCTATTCCCGCCATTCCCTTACCAATTGGAATCTCGGAAAGTTTGGGGATTAAAAAGGGTGGAATGCCTTGATGCGCCTGGACCTTTAACAATCCGGATTTTTCATCCAAAAAATGAATAGTACCCGTAGTACAGTCAAAAGCGGAAATCACAGTGGAAAGGACTTCCTGCCAATTCGTGGCCTTATTTTTAAGGAGGGAATCTATTACAGTAGCCCGTTGCTCTTTGTCCTTGTTCATATGCTTCAATTTATATATTTCGTTAAAAGCCAAATTTACTAAATCTAGCCAAATTATAGACTGGATTTTTTAATCGTGCTTGGCGTTATTGACTTCTATCCAATAGCCTTCGGGATCTGTGAGATATATCTGTCGTACTCCATCCGAACGCAAGGTAACCGATCCTTTGGTACCCGGCCAATCCTCATATTCCACGTTGTTACTTTCCAAATGTTCAATAAAGGTCTCCAAGTTTGGTGTGGATAAACAGAGGTGCATGGATTTATGCTTCTTCATTACCACTGTATCTTTATAGATCAGATGCAGCTGTGAATTGCCCTGGACAGCAAACCAACGAAAGCCAGGTGCTTTGTCAGGGTGTGGAATTTCCTTTAACTTTAGAATGTTGGAATAGAAATCTGCAGTAGTGTCCAGATTATTAACGATTAGGGAGGAGTGGTCGATCTTAAAATCAAAGCTTTGAGCATGGATTTGAATGCTAAAAAAAAATAATATTGGAAATAAAGATTTATACATATTAATAGGTTTTAATTTTTAAATAGGATAATGATATAAGATTGAAATAGGTTGAGTACAAAGCGTATAATTTTGCAGGTAAGAAAGGTACTTAAAAATGAATAAAATAGTAAGAGCTCAACTGTTTTAGTGGTTATTTTTGAGGTATTATAATTTTTTCCATTACCACATAGTCAATTTCGTGTTTTCTAAAAGCAATGTTGGTGACTTCCAAACCAAATTTTAAATAAAATTCCTTTTTGTCCGTTCGGGCATTGCACCATATTTTGTATCCTTTTTTATCTTTGGCGTAGGCTATGAGATGGGAGAGGAGTTGGCTGCCATAGCCCTTTCCCTGTTCTGGGATAGCCGTGGCAAGTTTGCGGAACTGTGCAATGTTGTTTTCTATAAATAATGAGGCAACTGCAATTAAGGTATCATTTGAAAAGAGTCCAAAATGGATTCCCTGTTCATCATTGGGAAGGACAATATAATTAATAGGCATGTTTGGCCACATTACCTCATGCCTTAACGGGTAGGTTTCTACCGCCAATATCTCTTGAACTTGAATATAATCAGTCATTACCCACTAACAAACCTCTTACAATTAAATATTGTGCCGCGGCATAAGTACCCATTACCAGAATGTGTGACCCCGGTATAATCACAAGAAACTTATTGATGGCAAGGATACTATCGGACAAGACAAAGAACATGGCTCCAATAAATACCAATTGGAAACTTATATGATTAACCTGATCCTTTCTACTGTAAGCAGAAACGGCCATTGCTAGAATACCTAAAATGTAAATAATTACAGGGATTTTTAACGCCCCCAAATTATCCTGAAGAATTATGAACAGGGTAGTGCCATAGACCAGCAATAAGGCGGCTACCACGCCAATTTCCTTTTTAAATATAGTTTTGCCCTGGATAAGAAAAACCAAGGAATAAGTTATATGGGCAAGCAGAAAAGCTATTAGTCCACACATAAAATACAAGGGTGAGAGATGATCATAGAGCAGGAATATGTCTCCCAATAAGGAAAAGAAAAGCGCTAACAAACTGTACCGATATATCTTTTTGGCAAGCTGCCTTCCATATACCCCAAAAAACAATAGTAGTGAAAGGAGTATAAGCGGTTTGGTGAACTGCCTTAGGACTTGATAATGCAGGTATCCTGTCACCAGATCCAAGAGTACCAAAAGAATAAATACGCCAATAAAGGCATTCTTCATTGTTTTCATGCTAAAAAAATAATACTCGAAACGTTAGGTTTGCGAACTATATAGTTTTCTTTTTCTAACCACAATAAAACAGAGAGCCAATTGGAGAACTACCGCAATGGCATTGGTAAGCCAAAGGGCTACGGTATTAAAACGGATTCCGTAAAAACACCAAAACAGATAAATAAATACCCAGCCAAAAATAAAGCCATTGGAGAGGCTGCTGGGACCTTTATAGCGGTATTCTTTATAGACCTGTATAGCTATGACCAGACAGGCACTTAGGCCGGCTGCAATTCCTATGCTTTCAAAAATGTTTTCTGGGATACTGTGTATGATATTCATGCAATAAGGGTTATTGGTTTTAAGTTTGGATTTTGATCAGTATATAATTATTCGCTTCTGTACTTTAGCATGATATCCTTGAACAACTCGCTTGTGGAAGGAGGCGTATAGCTAATGGCATTGGCACCTGCTTCTATGGTTCTTATAATGTCTTCCTCTATATGGCCTCCTGTGGCCAAAATGGCTATATCGCTGTCAATATCCCTAATGCGCTTAACAATGTCAGCAGTTTTACCCGCTCCTGAAACGTTAAAAATATCCACCCCAGCTGCTATTCTTCCTTTTATGTCATCCTTTTCAGAAACCATGGTGATGGTAACTGGAATGTCAATTTTCGACTTTAATCTGGCTATAAGTTCATTGGGAGTTGGTTTGTTCAAGACAACCCCCAAGGCTCCTTGAAACTCCGCATGCAAAGCCAGTTCCACAGATCTTTTACCTGTTGTAATTCCACCACCAACACCACAAAATATAGGTTTGTCGGCTGCTAAAATCAAGGCATGGCTAATTAGAGGCTGGGGAGTAAAGGGATAGACGGCAATTATAGCATTGGCATTAGTGTTTCTAATGATGGCAACATCTGTACAGAAAAGAAAAGATTTTAGTAATTGCCCAAAAACACGTATTCCGGAACAAGTGTTGATTGCCTCGGGCACCTCCACTATATTTTTTCTTAGTTTACTCCCAAAAGAAGGTACCTTGATCATAATGCGGCAATGAATTAGGTTATAAGAAACAACAACACTGATGGTAAATATGCTTAAGACTAGACATAATTAAATATAGTCTTTTTTTTTGTTTGGTACAGGAAGGAAGATTTGATGCTAAGTCTAATTAATGGCCGAATAGAAAGCCTACAATTTTATTCCCCGAGTAGTAAAGGAAATTCCCTGTTGTCCTGTAGTCGAGATCATAACGGCTTCAAAAATAGGCTCGTGATTATGAGATTCCACAGCCCAATCAAAAACAAAATTGGCACCTGTACCCCCATGTTCATCATCTTGATCGATAACAATTTCTATGGTTTCCAAAGGTTTCAGAAATATAGGCTTGTTAAAATAGGTGCGAATAAGATCTCCTTGTGTATTGTAATATTCAGCTTTTAGGATATATATAGAATCGGTGTTACTTACATTCCTCATACTTGCCGTAGCCGTTAAATGATGCAGCGTTCTTTCCGTGCCATCATATATGGACGAGTATATGGACAAATAAGAACTACCTTTAATAAGTGAGTCCTGAGCAGGTAGGGCCAAGGATCTCTTTTGCCAATTAATGGGGTCTATATGACTTACGGCCTTTTCCTCGGAACAACTAATAATCATTGGCAAGGAGAAGAGGACAAGACATATTTTGAGTCCTGTTAAATGGAAACTTTTAAGAAATATATTAATCATTCTTCTAGACTTCGTTTAAAACATTACATCATTAAAACTTGAAACTAATGCTCCCTTTACGATAGCTTAGTCCAGCATAAAGATACTCTTTAATTGGTGAATCGTGCATTTCAAATTTGTCGATAGATATAAGTTTTTAGCTTTTGCCGTTCATATAAAACGATAGGGCCCCGGACGGACAATTTGCGATCTGCGATTTCAATTGTTCGGTCGTTGCCATCTCTGGCTTTATCCACGGTTTCCCTTTTGGATCATAAACCTGTGGCAAGGTTTTGACGCATACTCCAGCATGAATGCATTTTGAAGGTTTCCAGACTACAGTAATTTCACCATTGGTGTATTCCTTTGAATTTTCTTTCTTGTCCATAATTACGCGATATTAATTCCTTTTAGTACTAATTTTTTCCAATCTGGATGCCTTTTTATGTAAGAAGCTACAAAAGGGCACATGGGAATCAAGGTCAATTCCTTACTTTCTATATCCTTCAAGACATCCTTAACCAAGGCGGAGGCCACTCCTTGGCCTTCCAATTCCTTGGGAACCTCCGTATGGGTAAGATAAATTTTATCTTTTGTCCTTATATATTCAATTTTGGCAATAACGCCATTAATATGATATTCATATTGCTTTCCTTCCGTATTATCTATTAATTTATATTCCATAGCTATCGTTATTATTTATACAATATAATCCAATAATCCTATTTCCAATTTACACTTTATTCCTCCAAATAGCCAAATTTGCCCAAATTATAATCTTTTATTGCTTGGGCTATTTCCTCACGGGTATTCATTACAAAGGGCCCTTGGGCAGCTATTGGTTCGTTAAGAGGCTCACCGCTTAAAATTAGAACAATCGACTTTTTAGTGGCCTCGATATTAAAGTCTTCACCCTCATTTTCAAAGAGGACAAAGTGATTTTCGGCTACAGTCTGCGTTCCATTCACATTTATTTCCCCGGCAACTACCAGTAAGGCAGTATTGTAGGCAGCTGGAAAGCTAAAACCCGCTTTACCACCTTCTTCAATTCTAGCATTCAACATATTAACAGGGGAAAAGGTTGATGCTGCGCCGGCAACATTTTTATAGTTCCCCGCAATGACTTCAATGAGCCCTTTATTGTCTTCCAACTGATATTTATTTATCTGGGAATTGGTTATTCCCTGATATTTTGGAGCAGACATTTTATATTTTGCTGGAAGGTTTACCCAAAGCTGTGCCATTTGAAAATACCCGCCTTCTTTACTAAATTTCTCTTCGTGATATTCCTTATGAAGTATCCCTGAGGCTGCGGTCATCCACTGTACATCCCCTACGCCAATCACCCCACTATTGCCCGAACTGTCATGATGGGCCACTTTCCCCTGATATGCTATGGTAACCGTTTCAAAACCCCTGTGCGGATGTACACTAACACCTCTAGGTTTATCGGTAGGAGGGAAGTAAAATGGGGAATTGTAGTCCAAAAGAATAAAAGGATCCATTCTTTCCATATCCAACCTATATCCACTGGGGATAAAGTTATGTACCCTAAATCCGTCACCCACATAGTGCGGTTCCCTTGGAGCCACTACTATTTCTATATTCTTTGTATTCATCTATATCTATTTAATAATTATATAACAATAATACAAGGATAGGGGATTCTGTGCATTGATGTATGATAAGTAATGTAATCGCTAGTTAGGCTTAAAATTCTTATGAGCCAATTCTTTTCGTACCCTACTAAGACTCTCCGGGGTAATGCCCAAATAAGAAGCAATCATCCATTGTGGCACTCTTAAGGTTAGATCGGGGTATAATTTAATAAAATTCATATATCTCCTTTCAGCACTTGCGCTCAACAAAAGATTTATTCTTTTTTGTTGGTGTCTAATGTAGTTCTGAAGGGCAATTTGATTGTAGTTTCTAAATGAAGAACTTATTTCACTGGCTTCGTTTATAAAGTCCGAACTTATTAAAACTACTTCGGTATCCTCTATGGCATCGATAAACAAATCTGAAGGTTCATTAAAAAAAGCACTGCTCCTATCGGAAACGATCCAATTTTCTGAACCAAACTGAATTATATGTTCCTTACCTGCGTCGTCAACCGTATAGGACCGTAAAAGACCATTTTCAACAAAGAAGGAATGTCTACAAACTTCTCCCGGACGCAAAAGTACTTCCCCTTTCTCAATATTTCTGAATTCCACTTTTTTTATAAGCAGCTGAAATTCAGGTTCCGCTATATTCGCCTTGGTTTTTAGATACTTAGTGAAGTTTTGCATGAGAATCTTTATTGGGAATGTTTGTTTTTATAATGAAGGTAGGATGATCGTATAATTTCTGAAAGAACGTCCATATCAATATCCGATAATCGTTTTACATACAGACAGGCTTTGCCCGTTTTGTGTGGCCCCAATAGTTCCAATAGATCCTGGTAATTGGAAAATCCAGACATGATGTAGATTGAAAAATTGGACTTTCTAGGGGAAAATCCCGTGATGCACATATCTCCTTCCCGACCAGAATCGTATTTGTAATGATAACTGCCAAAGCCGACTATACTTTCACCCCACATTACTGCAGGTTCAAGGGTTATACTTTTAAACAATTGCAATAATGCATGTGAATCCTTACGCTTTTCTTCGCCCTCAACAGAATTTAGAAAGGCTATGACGGAATTATTGTTAGGTCTGGTTTTGTTCTCTGTCATATATCAAATATTGGCGTTCTATAAATTTAGTAAAAAAGGAGTAAAACATGATAGGCTATATATCATTATCGATTTGGAAAATATTATTATTCGTTGGATACAATACTGCAAACCCACTTCCAGATTAGGCTTTTAATATGTAATTTAGCAGAAACGTTCTAAACACTTATCAACATGAAAAAAATAACACTTTTAGTATTTATGATTGCTGTATCCTTCGGACTACAGTCACAGATCTCAACGCCGGCAGCGAGTCCGTCCTCTACTTTGATCCAAAAGGTTGGATTGACCGATGTAACGGTGGAATATTCCAGGCCATCCATGCGTGGAAGAACCATTTTTGGGGATTTGGTGCCTTATGATAAATTATGGAGAACAGGCGCCAACGCCAGGACCAAAATAACCTTTAGTGAAAATGTAAAGATTGGAGGTCAAGAACTTAAAGCTGGTTCCTATGCTATTTTTACCAAGCCGGGTGCTAGTTCCTGGGAAGTTATTTTCTATACCGATTACAATGGTGGCGGAACTCCGTCTGATTGGGATGAAAGCAAGGTAGCCGCCAAAACTACTGCTCAAGTGCAAAATCTGCCATTTGAGGTTGAAACTTTTACGATTTCTATAGATGGCCTTTCGGATAACGCTGCCACTTTGGGCATGTTTTGGTCAGATGCATATGTAGGTGTTAAGTTTGATGTTCCTACGGACAAGGCTGTAACAAGTTCAATAGAAAAAGTAATGAAAGGCCCGGATGCCAATGATTATTATGCAGCTGCTGTATATTATATGAATTCCGGTAAGGATATCAATAAGGCCAAGGAATGGATGGATAAAGCCATGAGCATGACGGAGAAACCAGCTTTTTGGCAGATGAGACAACAATCATTGATCTACGCTAAGGCAGGTGACAAAAAACAAGCCATTGAAACTGCTAAAAAATCTTTGGCCGCTGCCGAAGCAGCAGGTAATGATGATTATATTAAGATGAACAAAGACTCCTTGAAAGAGTGGGGGGCCATGTAATATATTGGCGTACCAAATTTAAAAAGCTCACTGAAAAGTGAGCTTTTTTTTTGAAAGATTTATAACTAAAACCACTTGATTAATGGTTGGTAGCTCCTTGAATTATAGTACTGACCTTTAAGTTAAAATACTTCTGGCAAATGCAATCAATATTTACTCGCTGCTTCCAATATTTTCAGAGACGGATGGTTCAAAACGTTTTGGGTTCTTATTTCCTTCAGTGCTGCAGCATCATTATGATACAAAGCCAAAATCAACTTGCCCATAATGGTATTGATATTTGAAATTCGATTTATGGAGGATTCCAATTCGGCGCTCTTTCCCAATTTTTTTAGGGACAAAAGTTCAAACAGCTCATTGGGGGATACCACCTTCTGATTGTTTTTATTATGATAGGACAATATACCTGTCAATAATTGTTCACTTTTATTTGAATCTTTAAGCAATTCAAAATTGACTCCAAGTAGATAATCCTGTAGTCTTTCATCGGCATGGAAAGGTTTTCCAACTCCCAGATTTTCCGGCCATTCTTTTGAAGATTCCAAGAAGGATATAGCCCTCTTGTAATTCTTGGATTGCATATTATCCAAAGCCATTAAAATATGGGCATCGGTATATATCTTTTTACTTTCGGAGGCATGTTCAAAAGGTAATATCAATATGTCGTTTAAGACTTCAATAGTTTTTCCATATTGATTGTTTAACAGGGCAGATTTGGCATAAATCAATCCTATGTTGGCATTCTTGGGATATTTGGAGTAGGACTTTTTAGCCAATTTATAGGCTGCTTCAATTTTATCATTATCTAAATAAAATTGAATCACTTCTTCCCTAAGTTTCCAATCGGTATTGTTTAGCTGCAGCGCTTTTAAATAATCCTTTTCATTGGCAGAATAATCTTCATTTTTGAACATCTTCGCCCTAAAACGATAAAAAATGTCGGAATCTGGTTCATTTCCACATTCCTTTAAGAGCTGTAATCCTAAAGTCTTTTGTCCTACAGCAATATAATTCTGCGCCAAATAGTATTTAAATTTCCAATTGGCATTTTGGGAGATGGCCCACTGAAGGACATCAATGGTTTCTTGCCTATAGGGGAAAACAAAATCCACAGGATCTGCTATGGCCATCCCCAAATATTCATTACTGGGCCCAGCAGCCATATCTTGGGTTAAATAAGCAGCCCAAAGGTGTATTTTGGCATTCGATGTTTTGGACAATTTTAGGATCTCCATGGCCTCTGATACCAATCCTATGTCCTTATAATATATGGCCAGTTCCAGAATGGATTCATCGGGAAATTCATTATTGATTTCCTTTGGCATAATAAGTGGGGTATCCCCTGATAATAATTGAAATTCTATTAGAGCAAAAAGATTTAAGGGATCTATTCTTATTAGTGCGTTATATTCTTCATTAAATGCATTGGACTTGTTGTATTTCCTTTGCAACAATAATTTAATTTTTCGTGCATTTAGGTTGTAGGTATTGTAATCCAACGCTTTATTGGCATATAGATTTGCTCTTTCCAAATTTTGTAACGAGAAATAAATTTCGGCCATTTGGGCATAGGATACAGATCTGTACTTCATGCTTCTGGCAGCCCAGCCAAAAGATTCCAAAGCATTAATACTGTCATTTAGGGCACGATATATAATTCCGGCCAAGTAATTGGCTTCAGTATTATAGGTGTCCAATTTTAAAACCCTATTTACATATTCCAGGGCTTTGTGATAATCCGTTTTTCGATATTCCAATCCTGCCAACTTCAACAATCCATCCTGATGCGAGGGGTCCAAATCCACCAATTCATTTAATTTTTTGCTGGCGAGTTCATAATCCCTAAACTTTAGTGCCTCCCAACCTTCATGGTACAGTTGTTCGCTCATTGAGATCTTTATTGTTTCATAATCAATAAACGGACGTTTTATGAGGGTACTTTCACCATTGGAGGTATAAAATAATTTTTTATCCCCTAATTTTACCACTATTTCCCCGGAGTCCTTTAATGGAAGCTCTTGAGAAAAAACTCCCATGGGCTTTAAGATGATTTCCTTAGAAAAAACTTCTTTCCCATTGATGGATACCGTTAAATTATCACTTAGGTTTTGTAGGGCATTGATACCGATATAAAGTCCTTTATCCGATTCCTTAACGTTAAGGACACCGTATTCCGTAGCATCTACCATTCCACCAATTTCTTTAAAAGGAAACCAGATTTCTTTCCAACGGTCCATGACATAGGGTTCAAAATTTGCTTGTGAAATTGGATTGGATTCTCCTGGAGAATATTGATTAAGAAGTCGCCCCGCTTGGAATTCCATATATTGTCCATCGGAGTCAGTCAGTAAATCCTCCCAAATAGCGCCCGACCTTGCCATGGACCATAACCAGAGTTTCTGTCCCGGCATTTCTTCATAGGGTGCCCAGTGGCCAAAACCAAAATTTCTATTGTGATAATATCCGCCAAAATAGTCTTTATAATCGCCTACCACATGTTCGGAAATATCCTTATCAAAATTATTGTTTTTATAGAGGGAAAGATCTCTGCCTTCAGCATCTATTGGCCATGGTTTGGCTGCTCCTCCGTGCTCCAAAAATTGATTTCCTGGATAGATGAACTCCAAATCGTCCGAAACCACGGCAGCAGCGGTCATCCAATTGTAATAGGATTGATCTATAGGCGAGCCATTGTACCAGGAGGCATTGGTTTCAAAGTAGGCCTTGTCCTTTTCAAGCCTTATTTCTACCCTCCAATCCGTATTTGAGGGTAGGTCGGCGCTACCTACGACACAGCTTACACTTCCATCATCATTTGTTTTTACCACATAATCTACTGGAGTAGCAGTAGACGGGTGATGCCCTATAATTCCAAAATTGAACTCAATCCCGCCAGAGGTCCAAGGTCCACGCATTGAAATATTTCTGAATTTAATAACTTCATTTTTATAAAGAAATTCTTCACCTGTACTTTTCTCTATTGCTCCCCAGACTTTACCTCCTATTTCGGGTAGTACAAAGACTTTGATGAAATCATTTTCCAAAGTAACTACCTTCCAATTTTTCTTCTTTGCGATATTTTCATATCCTTCATACTTGAAATACGGGAAAATTTTGGCATTGTCCGTTAGGATTGGGACGGGGTTAGGCTTACTGAAGTCGTACGTATCCAAGGACATTATTTCCTCCTTTATGGTCGCAGATGGCGATTGGGCCATGCTTCCAAGACATAATCCCAATGCTATTATTAAGCTGATAATCTTTACTTTCACTTTACTATTTTTTAGTTGATTCTATTTTATACATTGCTATACCGTCATTGTTTCTTACGAACAGTACTACCTCTGTTTTGTCGGCCAAGGTAATTTTGGTAATATCCCTTATTTCTCCGTCAATATTTAATCCACTTTCCATTACAGTTGAAGGTTTAAAATTGCCTTTTCCGTCACCACACAGGACCAAGCCTTTATTGGCATCATATCTTCCAAATTTCACCCTGGTTCCAAAAAAATTACCCCCAACAACCACGTCTTCGTTGCCATCATTGTTAAAATCCCCATTTAATATCCCATATATTGGTGAAAACTGTGTTTCGATTGGCAAGGGTACGATCTTAAATTTTCCATCTCCCAGGTTTTCCATATAACTGGTATTGAAATTTTTGGCTTTTAAGACCATAGCCCCTTTTAGTTCCTCAAGGCTAAATACATCCGTAATTCTGGCAGATGCATAGTCTGAATAATTTAAATATTTGCCTTTGAGCCCACTCAATTGACCCACCATGTCATCTTTTGAAAAAACAGGAAATTCCTCTCCCAAGTTATAGGAACACAATATGGGATCTAAAGAGCCATTGCTATCAAAATCCTTGGTATACAAAGTTACTGGTTCGGAAGGCGAGGTTTTTAACTGGGAATTTCTTCCAAAATTTCCAACTATATAATCCATATCCCCATCCTTGTCAAAATCACCTTGTTCAATACTGTTCCACCAGCCCTCGGAATCGTTCAGGCCATTGTTTTCATATACTTCCACAAGTTTACCACTTACATTTTTGAATGTCCTGATTTTCATCCATTCACCTACAAGAATAAGATCATTAATATTATCATTATCAAAATCGGTCCACAAAGCATCTGTGACCATTCCGGGATATTCAAGATCTGGGTTTACAGTAAAGGTGATATCCGTAAAAGTGCCTTTACCGTTGTTCTGCAAAATATAACTTCTTGGAGCGGTGGGATATTTACCAGGAACCAATCGGCCGCCCACAAAAAGGTCCAAATCCCCATCTCCGTCAATATCACTGGCCTTGACACAGGAATTGCTGGAAAGCATCTTTGGTAGGGCATTAGTATTTTTGTAGAAATTGCCCCTGCCGTCGTTAATGTAAAGTCTATCTTGTAGTTCAACGGAATCTTCATCAAAATCGTTTCCGCCACTTACCACATAAAGATCCATATCCCCGTCCTTATCCGCATCGAAGAAAAGTGAGCCAATGTCTTCCGATTCCTTATCAGTAATGAATATTTTTTCATTGATGGACAGGAACTTGCCCGAAGACGTCTGCTTAAACATTCGACCTTCACTTCCTTTGGCGCCACCGACATATATATCTTCGAGACCATCATTATTCACGTCCGCTTTAGTAATTGTTGGTCCTTGGGTAGATAATTTATGGGGGAGTAACTGCTCACGTTTAAAATCGTTATAATCATTCTCCAAATGCCGGTAGGGGATAATACTGTCCATAGTAATGTCTGTAAAATAGGTTTTACCAACTATTGCTTCGGAATTATTCTCCACTAAAGCTGCATCCTTTTGATTTAGGGTAATGGTTTCATCCGCCTTTATATCATTTAAAATTTGCACTTGGCCATTGGGCCAAATAATTTTAAGTTCATCTACGGACGTAGCATCCCCAAGACCAAAAATAAGATTAAAATCTACGGAAGATTGAAAGCCCCTGGTGGGCATAAATTCTTGCATTAGTATTTTGTTTCCAATGGTCAAAGTAACTCTGGAGCCAATGCCATAAGTGTTTTTTCCTTCACCCTTAAAATTAATTTTTAAGTGATGGTTGGTAGTGTGCAGTTCACTATTGTTTCTGTAAACAAAAGGGTATTCATCTATGTTATTGACCACAAGATCTAGATCCCCGTCATTGTCCAAGTCGGCATATACGGCCCCATTGGAAAGCGATTTCTGATTTAGTCCCCAGGCTTCATTGACTTTGGAAAAAGTAAGGTCGCCATTATTTTGATAGGTATAATTCTCTTCAATGGTAGCAGGCATGTTCTCCAACAAATCTGTAATGGCCGTCTCTACCCCGGTTTTATTTTGATTAATTCTATCCTGAACTGCAAAATTTAAAAAATCCATATTAGTGTAGTCCCGTTTTACACCATTGGTAATAAATAGATCTTTAAAACCATCATTGTCCAAATCAGTGAAAAGAGAGGCCCAACTCCAGTCGGTATTGGAAACGCCCGAAAATTGTCCAATTTCGGAAAAAGATTTCCCCTGATTGTTTAAATGCATCATATTTCTCATGGTCTGATAATAGAATCCGGATTTCTCCAAGAAGGTGTTTTTGTCATAATTGTCCGGACCGGAGACCATCTTTAATCGGTAATTGTTTTCCGGGAGCATGTCCAATGTCATAATTTCCGGAAAGCCATCATTATTGATATCCGCTACATCCGAACCCATGGAAAAATGGGAGGTGTGCCCAATAAATTCTTCAAGACTTTCGGTAAAGGTGCCATCATGATTATTGATATACAAATAGTCCTGTTCCTTAAAATCATTCGAAATATAAATATCTGGCCAATTATCATTATTCATATCCGAAACGGCAATTCCCAATCCGAAACCCAAAACATTTGAAACAAGTCCGGAAGATTCACTAACATCTACAAACTTTCCATCATCGTTTCTATAAAGTCGGTCTTCATAGGCAGGGTTTCTTTGTTGCTTAAGGTTATTGGATATTTGCCTAAAACTTGAATATTCCTGAGAAGAATGGTTTACCACATATAAATCCAGATCACCATCCTTGTCATAATCAAAAAAAGCACCTTGAGTGGAGTAACCACTGTCATCAATACCGTATTCCGCTGCTTTTTCTGTAAAAGTTAAATCCCCATTATTAATAAATAATAGGTTCTTTCTTTTATAATCGTCCTTGGCGGCCGATCTACATACATAGATATCCAAAAAACCATCCCCGTTAACATCTGCCATGGTTGTTCCGGTATTCCACAGACCCTCGGCAAAAACCCCTGCTTTTTGGGCAATTTCTTCAAATTTAAAGTTGCCTTTATTGATATATAGCCTACTTCCTACCATGCTGGCCGTGAAATATAGGTCCGTAAGACCATCATTGTTGATATCACCAGCGCTTACCCCACCACCATTGTAGATGTAGCCATAGGTCAAAATATTAAATTCTTCGGTTTCCTGTAAAACAGGTTTAAATGTAATTCCAGTCTTGTTGCTCGGCATTAGGGAGAACACTTTGCTATCATCTACACCTTGGCAAGAAAAAATAAATAGTGTAGTGACAAGCAGGTATATTTTGGTGATATTTTGAATCATAGTAATTAGGAATTTTTCAATATAGGCTAGATTTTGTGAATTGTATTATAAAACCAAAAGCCTATAACATAAGGGTAAAAATTACAGTAGGTAAGTTAATTAATTCTAAGGACTAACCACAATAAAAGCTTGGGATATAATATGATTTTCCGAACTCCAATATTGATTTTTAAAATGGGTAGTAACCTGATAAAACAAAAGCCTGTGACTTTTAAATCACAGGCTTTTTCTTAAACACTAATATATTTCAAAAATTAAAAGTTTGGTCCGCCAGTATCCCACCATAGTCGGGTTCCAATTTCATCCGGTCCACCCAATTTGGCCGTTGCATCAGCAACACCAGCAGCATTACCTTCGCGTTCAGTATTAACGAACGGCATTCTTTTTATTGCTTCTCCATCAGGTATAATTCCCCAATCGGAATTACTACTGTTTTGATATACCGGAGGTAATTTAGGATATCCTGTTCTTCTATAGTCTACCCAAGCTTCCATTTCGTTGGTATAGGCCGCAATCCATTTTTGGGTAATAATTTTCTCCAATTTAATCTCATTGCTGGCAGCTTCATCCCAAGCAACAGTGGTTGTAATCTGATTAACAAAATCGTTAACAGCACCTGTTGCTACAGGGTCATTATAGTCTATTGGCAAACTGGTATTGTCCGCCAAATAGGCATCAACACCACCTGCTCCCCATAATTCAAAGGAAGCCCTAACACCTGCTTCATAGTTGGCTTGTGCATCTCCGGCACCGGCCCATCCCCTTAGAGCAGCTTCTGCCTTAATAAAGAATACTTCGTCGGCACTCATTACCTTACGTTTGGTAACCTTTGCTGGATCATTAAACGATACGTCGATAGTAGAGAAGCTCAAACGATCATCCTTGGCAACCAATTCGGCACCATTACGGATACCTTTATAAGGCCAGTCTGGGTGATCTGTAACTAAAGACATATCACTCACCGGATCAAAGAAAGGTGCAATACGGTTATCTTTATACCCTATCAAGATAGACTCCATAGTAGCACTCATTCTAGTATCTCCCCATTCAAAGCAAATTTGTGCTGGGTGAAATTTTTGACCGTACAAAGATATATTGAAATTGTCCGCATTGGTCTCAATAAGCCCTACTGGATCTGCCATGGCTTTTTCACCTTGAGCTTTAGCCAAGTCTGGAGCAACCTTGGAGATACGCATAGCCAATTGTAACCTTAATGAATTGGCATATCTGGCCCATTTACTAACATCCCCACCATAACTGGCATCAAAATTATTTAGACCAACATAGTCGGTGTTGGCACTGAAAACTGAAATGATTCTATCTAGATCACTAAAAAAAGCATTATATAATGTTTCCTCGCTATCATAAAGTGCACTTCCTGTAGAACCATAATTGGTATAAAGAATTGGTCCATAATAGGTAGTAACCCTGGACATGGATACAATTCTAATTAAATTGGCCCACTCCACAAAGACGTCATAACCATCTGCTGCAGCAATATCAATAACCTGTTTGGCAGGAGCCATTACATTATTATACTCCCTGGCCCAGTAGCCATTCCAACGTATGTAGTAGGTAGTGTTGTTAACACCCCCAACAAATGGGGTAGGAGTGGCCAAATGCTGCGCAAAGGTAACATTGGTCAAGTTATGATCTACCTGGTTACCAAATATTTGGCTCAGCATAGAGGAATAAAATGCCCCTACATGATTAAAATCCTGCTTTAATGATTCACCGGATATTTGATATGGATTGGTATTCGTTTCTTCAAAATCGTTGGTACATGCACTAAAGGCAATGACCATTGTAATTAGATATATTAACTTTTTCATCTTTTATAAATTAGAATGTTACTTTTAGATTAAATCCATAAGTTCCTGTAGAAGGAAGATTAAAGTTATCCAATCCCTGAGCATTTTGATTGGTACTCATTGCCAATTCTGGGTCGAAAGGAGCATCTTTGTAGATATAGAACAAATTGTTTCCAATGAACGACAATGATGCCGCAGATATAGGTAATCCTAATTTTGACACATCAATATTGTAACCCAAAGAAAGTTGGTTAACCCTAATATTGGTACGGTCATAAACATAGGCCTCTCCAACACCGTTTCTATCACCTATGGCTCTAAACCAAGTTTCGGCATCCACAGTTGTAATAGCAGCTCCAGAAGTCTGGTCTACACCGTTAACAGTAACACCTCCTGCATCCCTTGCATCAGCAGTTCTTTGGGAAACTCCGGCACCGTCCAACATGGATTCGGTTTGGCTAAACACGTTACCTCCAAATTTACCATTTATTTGCATACCAAGGGTAAATCTCTTGTAACTAAAGTTGTTGTTCCAGCCTAGGGTCCAGTCTGGATCCAAATTACCAACAAGCTCAGTAGTTGGGGTCCTTAAAGGTTTTCCGGCATCAAACAAGATTTGTCCTTGATCGTTCCTTAAAAATTTTAAGACATATAGGTCATTGAACGCCCCACCCTCAACCAATTTTGACTGATAACCTTCCGAGGACCCAAGATTGATTACCTTGTCATCATCTGGTCCTATATCCACAATCTCATTGGTGTTGTTGGTAAAGTTGAAGGCCGTAACCCATTGAAAATCATCGGTCTGAACAGGGGTTGCGCTAAGAGTAATTTCCCAACCTTTATTGGTAATTTCACCTGCGTTGATGAATTTAGTGGTGTATCCACCCTCAGATTCGGACTGCAATAACGGTACTTGAATAAACTGATCTTTACTGGTTAGACTATAATAAGTAATGTCTAATCCCAATCTGTTTTGAAAAAATCTCCAATCCGCACCAAATTCCAAACTCGTAATAATTTCAGGTTTTGCATCCAAAAATGGCTTTACTGTATTTCTGTTTACCCCTCCATTACTAGCAATTGTGTTTTGTGGGTTAATTCTGTTAAAGGGTACCTCGTTACCAACTTGGGTGTAGGAGGCTCTTAATTTACCAAAACTAACGGCCTCTGGCATGGTGAACATTTCACTAAGAATACCGGTTATACCCACAGAAGGATAGAAATAAGAATCATTTCCGGTTAGGGCCAATGTTGAAGCCCAGTCATTTCTTCCTGAAAGATCTAAGAATAACATTTCTTTAAATCCTAATTGAAGGTTGGCAAAAGCACCTTGTTTTATAACAGATCCGTCATAAGTAGAACTTACCTGAACGTTGGTTGGCAAGTTTTGAAAATTAAACTCATTAGGATAAAGTAAACCTATAGTACCTGTACCTACGCTTACACCATCACCGTAAACTGTTTTCTGATAACTTGCTCCCAAGACCCCGTTTAAACTAAAACTATCACTTAAATCGGTGTCGTAGCTAAGAATGGCATCGGTATAGACCAATTGGTCATCATACTTTCTGTAATCCCAAGCACCTTTTGGGTGTACGTTAGTGGAGTTGGAGGTAGCAGCGTGCTGTTGTTCAAACTCTTTTACAGCATAATCATAATTTCCCCTAACCTGTAATTTAAGCTTCTCGGCAATATCATATTCAAGGCTCAAACTACCTATTATCCTTTTACTTTCATCAGTTTTTGGTTGCTTGTTAACTATCCAATAAGGATTGGATTGATGGTGATCCACAACAAACCAGTTCTGCGCAAATAAGTTTCTGTCAGTGTCAAAAGTCTGGTAATTGTTTTTGAAATCATAAAAATTTCTCTGTCTTGGAAACATATATAGCCCTGTTAATGGGTTCAGGTAATACCCTGCAGGTAACCTATTTTTTGTTTCCTCCATAGCCATAAGAACACTGGAAGTAACAGTTACCTTATCATTGAACATCTTGGTAGATTGCTTAAAGGTAAAGTTGTTCTTCTGGTATTTATTCTCTGGTGTTATTCCAGAAGCAGTTATATTCCCGTAAGAAAAATAGGCAGTGGTCTTATCATTGCCACCACTAACGGTAACAGTGTTGTTGAAGTTATGACCTGTTTGGAAGAATTCTTCCACATAACTACTCTGATAATCACCTGGGGTTGTAGACCAGCTTTCCTTTGCGTTACCATTTGCCCCATACTTAAACTGCAAATCAGGTAATTCAAGATAGTGTTCGAAGGTGTAACCAGAATTTAAGCTTACGGTAGTTTTACCAGACTTACCTGCTTTGGTTGTAATAACAACTACCCCATTGGCACCTTGACTACCATAAAGTACAGCTGCGTTAGAACCTTTCAGAATACTGATACTCTCAATATCATCTGGGTTAATAGCTGAAAGTCCGTCACCGGAATCAACTCCTCCCCACATTCCTGGCTGACCTCCTTTGTTGTTGGCCATAGGAATACCGTCAATCACGAATAATGGTGAGCTATCGCCACTAAGGGATTTGTTACCCCTAAGAACAATCCTTGTAGATCCACCAGCACCAGAACTACTTTTCTTAATTTCAACACCGGCAGCTTTACCGGATATACTGTTCATGAAATTAGGATCTCTGGTTGCGGTCAACTCATCTGCCCTAACAGTCTGCTGGGCATAAGTCAGGGTTTTTTCTTCCCTTTTAATACCCAACGCAGTTACAACCACTTCGCCAAGTTGTTCCGCATCTTCCTGCATGGATACATTAATGGTGTTTGACGCACCTACAGTGACGGATTGGGTCTTCATTCCAAGAAATGAAAATACCAATACGTTTCCGCTTTCTGCCTCAATGGAATAATTCCCATCAAAATCAGTTTGAGATCCAGTTGTGGTTCCTTGTACCAGTACGTTTACACCTGGTAGTGGGGAACCATCCGTAGCATCGGTAACCGTACCTGTCACCGTTTTGCTTTGCGCCAGTAACGGATAAGCTCCGAACACTAGTACAAAAAATAATAGCAATTTTTTGACCATAATAAAATTGTTTGAGTTAATAAATTAGTTGCTTGTTAATATTAAGTTAATAGTGAAATTAATCTTTTTTTTTAATAAAACAAATAGTATTGGTATTAATGTGTTCGAACACATTAAATAAAACCTTAATTTTTTTAAGGTTAATGCTGAATAGTTTTCTGTTTTACCAACCTAATTAAAGGTAATAATGGGCATTTTCTGTGGTGATAATATCTATAGGAAGAAATTCCTGTGCGGGTAAAGGTTTTCCGAATAGGAAATGTTCTGCCAAATAATTAACACTCAGAAAAGCCTGCCTTTTTGGTTTTTGGTGTATTAAAAATTTGATATTCCCCTGTTTCAGGTACTTAATATTGGGTTTTAATAAATCGTAACCTATTATAGAACTGTCATCTTTTTTAAGATCTTGAAAGGCTTCTACCAACATATATGCCTTTGAATTGGTTACAAAAAAGGCGTTGATTTTAGGGTTGTCTTTTATAAATTGGGATACTTCATGTTTAAAAATGTTTTCTTCAGCGGAATTAAAAGTTTTTGAAACCATAATGTGATCGCCATCCGACTTTTCTGTAAAAAATTCGACAAAACCATTTTCCTTTGATTGCATATGAGGTTCTTTATTGATATGGATGATAGCTATTTCATCATTCTTTCCAATTATTTTCTCCATTAAACTTGCTGCAACCCTACCACTTTGTTTTAGATCCTGACCAATAAAAATTTGTTCTTTAAAGCAATTTATATGGTTGTTGAAGAGAACTACCGGAATTTTGGTCTCGGAACACCTTTTTAAAACCAATTGAGATTCATTTTCAAAAATGGGAGCCATTAAAAGAACATCGGGACGTGATTTAATAGCTTCCTGAGAATGTTCTACAAAAGATGATTTATTTCTAGGGTCATAAAAATACTTCCTGATTATTATACCAAAAGGGGTGAATTGGTCGGAGGCTTCCAAAACTCCTTCATTGGCAGGAATCCAATAAGGGTCATTATTGGGATCCGGAAGTAGAACATGTATACTATAGGTTTTGTTTCTCTTAAGATTCCTGGCAATGGGATTGGGTTTGTAGTCTATTTCCTTAAGTACCTTATCAACTTTTTCAAAAGCATTTTTGGAAACCTTGCCTCGTTTGTGCAATACCCTATCTACTGTTCCCTTGGAAACACCTGCCATTTGGGCAATGTCCTTTATCGTATATTTCTCCTTAACCATTGTAGTAGTGCATTCCTGACCAGGATTTTATTTTTGGCATATCAAGAAACTTTTAACAGTTTGATAACATTAAATATAGAAATAATCCTAAGAAATTATCTAAAATTTTCGTGGACTTGAATAATTTTTAGTCTTAACCAACTGTCCAACCCACTTATATCCAGAAAAAATGGATCGGTGTTAATTTGCCTGTAGGTATTACCGCAATAACAAAAAAATGAAAATGAAGAAGGATATTATGCTTCTATAGGAGGATTTTTAAGAAGACGATCAAAACCTTCCAATATTGTAGCCAATACTATTATTAAGCAACATCCGAAAGCATTTAACCACAAATAGGACATCCAATCGTAACTCCAGCCAATAATTACGATGCACTGTGTAATTAAGGCTGCTACAAAAACCGCATTGCCCTTTATAAATTTAAAAAAGAAGGCGATCAGAAAAATACCTAGAACATTCCCATAAAAAATAGAGCCTATAATATTGACCAATTGAATGAGATTATCAAATAGGTTGGCCACACAAGCAATTGCAATGGCTACAGCGCCCCACATAAGGGTAAATAACTTTGATACCTTTACATAATGTGCCTGTGTAAATTCACCTTTCTTATTTCGTTTGTACAAATCCAAAGATGTAACCGTTCCCAAAGCATTTAATTCAGAGGCGGTAGAGGACATTGCAGCTGAAAGTATCACAGCCAATAAAAGACCAATAAGTCCTTTGGGCAGAAAATTTAAAATAAAATGAATAAAAACATAATCTTTGTCATTTGTCTCTACGCTTTCATCGGCCATAGAAATTAGTGCTTGGGCCGCCTGCCTATTTTCCTTATCCTTATTGTTAATACTTACAATGTGTTGTTTGGCATCTTCAATGGCATCGTACTCCTTAAGATCAAGGGCTCCGGAAAATTTATTCTGGGCCATTCTTTTTTCACTCTCCAAAACCAAATGTTCTTCTTCCAATATCTTATAGTCTTCCGAATAGGAAGATTCCATTATGGCATTGGTAGCAGCCGGATTGAAGTTTAAAGGAGAATGGTTGAATTGAAAAAAAATAAATACCATTACACCCACTAGTAAAATAAAGAATTGCATTGGTATTTTTAGCAATCCATTGAAAATTAATCCAAGTTGACTTTCCCTAACCGTTTTTCCGGAGAGATATCTTTGCACCTGACTCTGGTCCGTCCCAAAGTAGGCCAAGGCAAGAAAAAGTCCACCTGTAATTCCACTCCAAAAGGTATAACGGCTTGTGGTATTGACGCTAAAGTCCAAAATATTCAATTTATCACTTGCCCCGGCAATTTTCAGGGCCTTGCTAAAAGTAATGTCCTCCGGTAAATAACCAAGTATAAAAAAGAATGCGATAAACATTCCTGTCATTATAATAAACATTTGTTGTTTATGCGTAACACTCACAGCCCTGGTACCACCAGAAACTGTATAAATGATAACAAGGATACCTATAAGAATATTTAAGGTTTTTAAGTCCCAGCCCAATACGGCGGAAAGAATAATTGAAGGAGCAAAAATGGTAATCCCGGCAGCAAGACCGCGTTGAATTAAAAATAACAATGCTGCCAGGGTCCTTGTTTTAAGGTCGAAGCGGTTTTCTAAAAATTCATAGGCGGTATATACATTAAGCCTGTGATATATGGGAACAAAAACAAGACATATTATAATCATGGCCAATGGCAGGCCAAAATAAAACTGAACAAACCCCATTCCGTCATGAAAGGCCTGTCCGGGAGTGGACAAAAATGTAATGGCACTGGCCTGGGTTGCCATTACGGATAGTCCTATGGTCCACCATTTGGCATCGTGACCACCAAGAACATAGTCCGTTACATTCTTACTTCCCTTTGTTCTCCAAACACCATATCCAACAATGAACATAAGGGTTCCGACAAGTATGATCCAATCTATTGCAGCCATATTATCGGTTTCCGGTCATTATTAAATAAAAAACAATTATGTAGATAATATTGAGCACTATTACTAGCGTATACTCTTTTTTCCAATCAAATTTCTCGAACATAACTATTCTTGTTATTTGTTTTTTACTTTTGGCTTTCCTGTTGTAGGGAAAGCATATTGGCAAACAGTCTATAAGCACCTGTTACTCCGGCCGGTAATTCCCTGAAAAAGCTTAATCCCGTATAAATATAGTTCCCCTTACCGTATGGTGCAACTAAAAGGCTACCAGATAAAGCTGGTTCCCCTTCATCGTTCATTGAAAGTATAGGAGTAAACTCCTTGGACCATTGATCTGGAAAATACAGACCACGTTCCTGGACCCAGCCATCAAAATCGTTTTGGGTTATTTTATTTGGATAATTCACAAGGGGATGCGTTTTGGCCAGTATGCTTACATTGGAGGTTTCATCGGTTACCCTGTCACGGCTAATGGATAAGGGGTAGGGGGCAAGGTTTTCCATGTCCAATCCATTTCTGCCAGCTGTGTTGTATTGAATTATCAAGTTACCGCCCTCCTTTACATAATCCAATAAATAACGCTGCTTAAATTTTAATTCATCCACTACATTGTAGGCCCTTATGCCAACAACAATAGCATCAAACTTGGCCAAGGATCCGGCTTGTATAGCTGTTGGGTCTATTGTTTCAACCTTATATCCAATTTGTATCAGACTTTCGGGAATTTCATCGCCAGCCCCGTTTATATATCCAATGTTTTCTCCATTCTTATTAATGTCCAGTCGAACCACTTTGGTTTCGGAAGGCATGAGCACCGATTGTTTGGGGATATGGTCATAGGATATTTCTATCAATTCTTTGGATATTTCCTTGCCATCCACCTTAATAATGGGGGAGATATAATTTTCATCTTCAGTTGAAGGTGGGGTTAAGATAAAATGTAATATTCGTTGGTCACCTTTTTTTCCTATTTCAAAAGGTTTTATTTCCTGATCAACTTTCCAACCTTTTCCAAAACACAGCTGCAGTTCCCCCTTAACATTATCTTTAAGTGCTTTTATTGTAACCGGAATTTCCTTGGGTTCGGAGTTGGCAAAAATGATCACCTTATCCTTAAAACTAGCTGTAGCCTCCGGCAATATTTCAAAAGGTTGATATATTTCCCCTTTTTCAGGTTTGGAATATCTGTATACAATTGGTTTTTTAATATTTATGGTAAATCCGAGGAATTCCATTTCAAAATTCACCTCAAAGGCATGGGGGGTTTCCGGTTTACCAATTAGATTTTGGTCCTTTACCATATACATTCCCGTAGTGCCTTTACTGTTTAACCAATATGGACTAGTGTATTCCTTATTGCCAGGAACATTTAGATTTATTTGGAACAATTCCTTTTTGTTTTCCTTTAGGGCTATATTTTTATTTATACTATTATCCGAGCCAGTGGAAACTGTTAACAGATTGATATTGGCATTGCTTCTGTTCAGTGCTTCAATATGTATATCGATAGTACTTCCGGGATAAGTGTTGGATTCTGAGGCGGTTGCTTCCAAATAAAGTCCACATACCGATTGGATAATATCCTCCAACTCCTTTTTCTTGATTTCCTTCCAATGCCCGTCCTGCAATTTCAAAATGGCCTTATACCCTTCAATAAGTTGTGGCAAGTGTTTTGACGGTTGGGCAAAATCAAAATTTCTTTCAATTTCATATAAAATTTTCCCAACTGTCTCACCACCTTCAACGCGTGACCAAGTAGTATTTATTCCGTCGAAAATATCGGATTTGTCTTTTGGGAGGTCGCCCTTTAAAAGTTCTATATACTCGTTCTCACTGCCTCGTGTAGCCAATCTTCCAAAACCTTGGCACAAATGCTGGCTACTGGCAAGTGATGCTATTTCGTTGTTTGAAACTCCCCTTAACGGATAGTAGACCCCAACATCCAGATCGATCATTTTGGATTTGTCCGCTTTTTGAAATTTATCCTCACTGCCGTAAAACCACCAAGAGGTATTAAAAAAAAGTCGTTTTGGTTGCCATACCTCCGTGCTTTTTAATTGTTCCGGATAAATATTTGGATTGTTGGTCAAATCGAAGGCCTCATAGCTCAGCATGGCAGAAGAGGTGTGGTGACCGTGGGTAGATCCTGGTGATCTGTGGTCAAATCTATTGATAATAACATCTGGTTTAAAATTGCGTATAATCCAGACCACGTCGCTTAACACCTCCTCTTTGTTCCAGATCTTAAGGGTTTCATTCGGGTGCTTGGAGTAGCCAAAATCATTGGCCCTTGTAAAAAATTGTTCTCCGCCATCAATACGCCTCGCGGCCAACAATTCCTGTGTTCTTAATACTCCCAGTAACTCCCTAAGCTCGGAACCTATCAAATTTTGGCCTCCATCCCCGCGGGTTAGCGATAAGTAGGCCGTTTTAGCCTTTACTTCATTGGAAAAATAGGAAATTAGTCGTGTATTTTCATCATCGGGATGTGCAGCAATATATAGTGCCGAACCCAAAAAATTTAATTTTTGAATGGAATGAAAAATGTCCGAAGATGTATTTTTTTTTGGTGCTTGAGCGTCAATAAGTTGGCATGAGAGTAGTATCCCAAATAAGAATACCCAAGGAAGGCGCATATAATTTATGTTTTAGTTGGTTCCCAAATATAAAGATATAAAATCCGTGGCTGTAATTTTTACAACTACTTTAACAACTTAAAGAACATCGCTGCTTTCCAAGGAGTCTTCATAGGTTTGTGCCAAAGCTATGGCTTTCTGAAGCATCATATTATTGGGGTAGGTAAAAAGCTCTCCATTATTCCTTCTGAGATGCACATGAAAGGCCCTTATATCCTCAATAAGATAAACTTCATTGGGCAATTCAATTTCCTTGTCCATTATTTTTATCTTATCCCCGATCTTAAACGGAAATGAAAAAAATAGTATAACCCCAGCAGTAACATTGCTCAATATGGACCATTGAGCAAAAAGGGCCACCCCTATAACGGCAAAAACTGAAGAAAATACCAGGCCGATATCCTTCATTTGTACTCCCCAAATCAGAATCAAGGCAACTATTCCAAAAGTAGAAAGTCCAACAGTGGAGTATTTTACGATCAAGCGCGTACGTACCTCATTAATATCACTTATTTTACCAACTTTTTGAATTGCTTTGGTACCCAAATACTTTAATATCAAGAGGACCAATAAACATATACCAGTGCCTAAAAGTTCATTTTTGTACTCCAAATAAAATGTTTCCATAGCAATTATAATCCTAAACTGTCGCGCAAAAATACATCACTATTTTTGTTTTCCTGCCAATAAGCCCTTTTTAATGTTTTTATTTTTGTTGCCGTGGAAGTAAGTGTCTGTGAATTGGGGCCAAACCCACTTTTATATGTTTCGGACCAATTTTCAATGGTATGTGGGAAGGATTTGGAAAAGCTGATTTCCAAAGTTCTTTCCAAATCTGGATAGGTAATTTTGTAGGTATTAAGAGTTGCTTCAGTATTTAATTCTGCTTGGGCTTCATAGGCTTTTACTTGTTTGTGTGCCAAACGTAAATATTCCATAGAGGGAACCATTTTTACATTACCTATAGGAAGATTGTTGGGGTTGACCCTTATTTTGTTCCAAATCTCGTTTTCCAAATCCGTTTTGTCCAATGTTATGGTCTGATCCCCTTCACTTTCAAAATAAGAAAAGGAATTCACCTCAAATTTATCCCTGTTGTTCAACTGGGCAAATACCTGGCCGCACCATTCCTGAACGGAGGTGGTAAGTTTTATGGCATGTTGATTATCCGATACGGGAAAAAAACTGCTGCTCATTATAGAGTAGGGGTAGATACCTGTTAAGAAGTTTTTGGTACTGTTTAGTTTTAGTACAGATATATTGTTGGGGTTGGATTGATCGGCCTTCACCTGTTTGTCCGCCAAAAAAGGCTCGGTAACGTATATTAAAACCGCACTTCCGTCCCTAAGTTCACCATAGCGGGCCTGTTCCAATTTATAAGAAGTTATTTCGGCCTTTCCCGCAAACCAATATTCTTTGAACTCCTCGGATAAGGGAGTTTTTATTGGTTTAGTCTTGGACATTTTCATGTCATTTTCTGCTGGGGAAATGTTTTCGGATTCTTTAGCATTTTCCTTACAAGCGCTAAAAAGAACCATAAATAATAGTATATGTACAAAAATGAAGGTAAACAGACGTTGCATAGAAATTAAATTTTCCTAAAATTATTCAAAATAACCTAGCCCACCATGGCCATTAACGTTTTGTAAACCAATTGGGTTGGCAGGCCTACCACATTGGTATAGGATCCCTGGATCTCTTCAATTCCAATAAGACCTATCCAATCCTGAATGCCATAGCCCCCAGCTTTATCGAAAGGGTTATAGTTTCGGATATAGTGGTCCATCTCCCAATGACTCAATTCCTTGAATTTTACCCTGGTACATTGATTCACAGTTTGTTGACTTTTGTTCGTTGTTAAACAAACGGAGGTAATTACTTCGTGCCAATCGTTGGAAAGTGTCTTTAACATGGAAAAGGCTTCGTCAAGATCGGCAGGTTTGGCCAAAGAGATACCGTTATGCCAAACCACGGTATCGGAAGTTATGAGGATATCCCTGTTCTCCAATCTTTTTTCATATCCAGCAGCCTTTAATTCTGCCAGATAATCTGAAATTTGTGGGCCCTGTAGATGATCGGGATATATTTCGTTTACATGTATCGGATGTACTATAAAATCTATTTCCATTTCCCCAAAGAACTGCTGTCTTCTAGGAGAGGCCGAAGCTAGTATAACCTTATATTCCTTTAATTTTTTATTGGACATACTTTAGTCGTTCTTGGCGCTGAAATTTTCGGCCCAATGCCCTCTCACTTTCAATACCTGTTCAATTACGTCCCTTACACATCCATCACCACCATACTTGTGGGAAATGTATTTGGACATTGCCTTTACTTCTGGTACCGCATTTTGTGGGCAACAAGGAATACCTGCCAATCTCATTGGGGGAATATCTGGAATGTCATCACCCATATAAAGAACATGCTGTGGGTTTATATTGTAAATATCTAAATATTCGTCAAAAGGGTCTATTTTATGATGTGCCCCCATGTGTATATCGGTAACTCCCAAGCCCCTTAAACGCAATCTTACGCCTTCGTTGGTACCACCGGAAATAATACAGATATTATATCCTTGTTGAATGGCCACCTTTACGGCATAACCATCTTGGACGTTCATGGTTCTTAACATTTCTCCATCAGAGGTGATCAAAATTTTTCCATCCGTAAATACTCCATCCACATCAAATACAAAAGTGGTTATGTCCTGAAGCAGTTCCTTATAACTTTTGTCCATATTTTTCTCCTATCAATTTGCTTAACAAGCTGTAAATATCCTGATTATTTTTATTCTTTAACAGATTTAAATGGCTTTCCATAGTCTTAACATCATTTCTTTTCGCGGGTCCGGTTTGGGCATCGAAAGGAGCTAGATAATCCAATTTATTCACGGTTTCCTTAATCAAAGGGTTTAGCATGGAAAATGGCAAATTATGTTCCGTACATATATCATGGCCTATCGTAAAAAGATAATTGGTAAAATTATTTACAAAAACTGCAGCTAAGTGAAGCGATTTCCGTTGGTCGCTAGTAATCTCATGTATTTCCAAAGTGATGAGTCCTGCCAATTTCCTTAAAAGGTGCATATCTCCCTTATGTTCAGCTTCTAGGCAGATAGGAACCTTTTTAAAATCGATTGTTTTGCCTTCACTAAAAGTTTGCAGTGGATAAAAGACTCCTCTATTATTTAGCTGTCCAAGCGATTTTAAGGTTACACTTCCAGACGTATGGACTACTATTCCCTTTTTCTCCTTTAGATAAGGTGCTACCAGCGCAATGGCATCATCGCTCACGGCAATCATATAAATATCGGCGTCTACAATTTGGGTCAAATCCGTTCCAGTAGGAACCTTATCCTTAAAATGGGCCAGGTGGCCTTCGTTCCGACCAATTACCTGTAACATATTTATTTCATCAACACCTAAAAAGGCTTCGAACAAATGTTTGGCAACATTGCCAGTTCCCAATAATACAATAGATATCATAGTCAAAAGTAATTATTAAATCAAAATTATGGGATGCTGCCCGATAAGTTTTTTAATAATCTGCTCCCAAGTTAGATGTTTAAAAAAAGGAGTTTAGTAGTTTGAAATCTCAAAAATTTTATTAACGGGGTTTATTCAATTAACAAAAGATTTAATAATTAAACCCTTATAAAAATGTATTTTTGCATGCTTAAATCAAACCTTTCTTGCCAAAATGATTGAACTCCTTAAAAAAATCTTCTTTTCCACACGTTTAACGGCCGTTTTATTTATTGTTTTTGCTACTGCCATGGCCTTTGGGACATTTATTGAAAGCTGGTACAGTACGGAAACCGCGAGAATTTGGATATATAACACCACATGGTTCGAGGCCATCATGGTATTTTTTGTCATCAATTTTGTTGGGAATATTGCTCGTTATAATCTGTTAAGAAAGGAGAAATGGGCAGTTCTTATTTTACACCTCTCTTGGATTTTAATTATTCTTGGGGCATTTGTTACCCGTTACATAAGCTTCGAAGGTATGATGCCAATCAGGGAAGGTAATACGGAGAATGTTTTTTATTCGGACAAAACCTACCTCACAGTTTATGTGGATGGGGAAATAGACAACGAGCCCAAACGGAAGATATTGGAAGACGATATATTGGTTACCTCTGAAGCTATCAAATCCAATTTACCCTGGAATTCCGATTTTAACGGACAACCATTTACCATTTCCTACGTGGGCTTTATTGATGGGGCAAAAGAAGGTTTGGTCGAAGATTCCAATGGAAAGGAATATTTAAAGATTGTAGAGGCAGGTGATGGACAACGTCATGAGCATTATTTGGAAAGTGGAGAAGTTAGCAGCATCCATAATGTGCTGTTTTCCTTGAACAAGATGACCGAAGGAGCTATCAATATTATTGAGTCTGATGGTAATTATCAAATAAAATCGCCCTTTGAAGGGCAATTTATGAGAATGGCCGATCAGTTGCAGGGAGAATTACTGAAAGATAGTCTTCAAACGCTGCAATTAAGATCCCTGTACACCACTGCGGGCATGCAATTCGTAATTCCTGAGCCTGTTATCAAGGGGTCTTATGGAGTTATTGCCATTCCTGAGAATGAAAAAACTGAGAATGACCTTGATGCCTTGATCGTGGATATTAGCAGCAATGGCGAAACAGTACGCAAAAAATTATTGGGAGCAAAGGGCATGGCCAATTTTTCCGGGGAATTTGAGCTAGGAGGATTATCCTTTAATATGTCCTATGGATCTAAAGTGTACACCTTACCTTTTGGAATTAAATTAAACGATTTTATTGCCGAAAAGCATCCGGGAACAGAGAAGAGCTATGCTTCTTTTATGAGCAAGGTTACCATTGAGGACGAACGTCCTTTTGATTATGACATATATATGAACCATATATTGGACCACAAGGGGTATCGTTTTTTTCAAGCTAGTTTTCACCCTGATGAAAAGGGCACCGTATTGTCTGTAAACCACGACTTTTGGGGTACTTGGATAACTTATATTGGATATTTTTTACTGTATGCCGGACTTATGGGTATTATGTTTTTTGGTAAGACCAGGTTTAAAAGCTTGGGTGCTTCTTTGGAAAAATTAAAAAATAAAAGGTCCAAACTGGCAGTTCTATTTATTCTGGGCAGCAGTCTAAATATGTTGGCACAGGAAAATGTGGAAGAAGATGGGCATGCACATAACAATATGCCAACACCCCAGCAGATAGATTCACTTTTGCATGTAATAACACCTTCCAAAGAACATGCGGCCAAGTTTTCAGAATTGGTCGTTCAGGATGCCGGAGGGCGTATGAAACCAATAAATACTTTTTCCTCCGAACTGTTGAGAAAGCTTAGTCTCAAGGATAAGTATACGGATTTTAATTCCGATCAAGTATTTCTATCCATGATGTTGAATCCGGCAGCCTGGTACAATGCAGAATTTATAGCCTTGGACAAGAAAGGGGATAATGATAGCATTAGGAAAATTTTAGGGGTAGAACACGGTAGAAAGTACATCAAGGCTACGGATTTTTTCAATGAAAAGGGGGAGTATAAGCTAACACCTTATCTACAAGAGGCCTACGCTACCAATACACCTAACCAATTTCAGAAAGACTTTAAAGCCTTGGATGAACGGTTGGTACTTTTGGATCAGGCATTGGGAGGAAAAATTGTAAAGATATTCCCTTTGCTGAATGACGAGAACAACAAATGGATCTCTGCGGTGGAGTACAGGGCAGGGCAGTTCCAAGTATCGGATTCCCTTTATGCCAATTTCATAAAAAATGCCGTTCCCTTTTATTTAATGAGCCTGGAAAAGGCCGTTAGGAATGGCGACTATTCTGAAGCCGATAAATTGTTGGCCGCGTTCAAAAAGAACCAGGAAAATCACGGAAGTGAAGTATTGCCTTCGGAAAATAAGATTAAAGCAGAAATATTTTACAATAAAGCAGATATATATAATAAGCTTTATAAGTATTATGCCCTGGTTGGTCTGTTAATGTTTGTTCTCTTGGTATTCCAGATTATAAAGGACAGAAAGGCGCTTCGGTTCAGCATAGCCAGTATTAAAGTCTTAATTTATTTGTTTTTCATCCTGCACACGCTTGGACTAATTATGAGATGGTATATTTCCGGGCATGCACCTTGGAGCGATGCCTATGAGAGTATCCTATATGTTTCCTGGGCAACTTTGGGTATGGGGCTTCTGTTCAGTAAAAAGAGTGATATGACGGTCGCTGCGGCTACTTTTGTGACCGCTATGTTATTGTGGATTGCCCACCAGAGTTGGGTAGATCCCTCCATAGCCAATCTAGTCCCAGTGTTGGATAGTTATTGGTTAATGATACATGTTGCGGTAATTGTTGGTAGCTATGGTCCCCTCACCGTGGGTATGATCCTTGGGGTGGTGAGCCTTCTGCTTATCATAATGACCAACAACAAGAACAAAGAAAAAATGGATCTTAACATAAAGGAACTTACCATTATCAATGAACTTTCCCTAACGGTAGGCCTAGTTATGTTGACTATAGGTAATTTCTTGGGAGGGCAATGGGCCAATGAAAGTTGGGGTCGATATTGGGGATGGGATCCCAAGGAAACATGGGCTCTGATCTCCATTATGATCTATGCATTTGTAGTTCATACAAGGTTGATCCCTGGTTTACGTGGTAAATGGATGTTCAATTTTCTAAGTGTAGTTGCTTTTGGAAGTATTATGATGACCTATTTTGGGGTAAATTTCTATCTCGTAGGATTGCACAGCTACGCCAGTGGGGCACAGGTTATTACCCCCACTTTTATTTATTACACCGTTTTTGGGGTTATGTTGTTGGGAGCTGTAAGTTACTGGCGCAATAAAAAATACTACGCCAAGTAATTTTGATATGGTGCAAAATTTATGCAATTTTGTACTATTATGAAGTAAAGGAATTATGTTTTTTGTAGACATCATAGTAGGAAGGTTAAGAATTCATGTTTTGAATTCTTAACTATTGATGGTGTTTATTTTCTTCGTATAACATAATTCATTACACATGCCGGATACAAACAAACTTACTCCAGCTAGATTATATAAGTATTTTATTATTGCCTTAACGGGCAAGGACTCTGATTTTACCACTGGGAGCATCAGAAAGGCCATATTTATGCTTTCCATTCCTATGGTATTGGAAATGCTGATGGAATCTATTTTTGCCTTGGTGGATATTGCATTTGTATCCAGGGTTAGTGTCAATGCGGTGGCCACAATAGGACTCACAGAATCGGTGATTACATTGATTTATGCAATAGCCATTGGCTTAAGTATGGCCGCAACGGCAGTTGTAGCCAGGAGGGTTGGCGAAAAAAATTTACAGGGAGCGAGGGAATCGGCAGTACAGGTAATCCTTTTGGGAATAACTGTGGCCATTATCACTGGAATAATTGGGGCTATTTACTCCAAGGAAATTCTTGGTTTAATGGGGGGAAGTACTGAACTTATTCAAGAGGGCCATGGATACACCCGGCTCATGATAGGAGGAAATATCACTATTTTACTACTTTTCCTAATAAATGCAATTTTCAGAGGAGCGGGGGATGCCTCGGTGGCGATGTGGATATTGGTTCTGTCTAACGGTCTCAATATTATTCTTGATCCAATCTTTATTTTTGGTTGGGGGCCTATACCCGAATATGGGGTTATGGGCGCTGCAATAGCAACCAACATTGGAAGGGGAACTGCAGTCTTGTTTCAACTGATAATTTTGTTCTATGGATGGAGCAAGATCAAAATTGGTATTTCCGATATCGTAATCCGATTTAAGGTGATGATGAACATCATTAAAGTTTCTGCTGGTGGCATTGCACAGTTCTTGATCGGTACGTCCAGTTGGATATTTTTAATGAGGATTATGTCCGAATTTGGGAGTGAAGTCCTGGCCGGTTATACCATTGCCATAAGGGTAATAATGTTTTCATTAATGCCTTCCTGGGGAATGAGCAATGCGGCAGCTACTTTAGTAGGCCAAAATTTGGGTGCCAACAAACCGGATAGGGCAGAAGCATCTGTTTGGAAAACAGGCAAGTATAATGCCATATTTATGTTTTCAATTTCAATAATATATTTATGCTTTGCAGAAAAAATTATTATGCTCTTTAATACCACTCCGCAAGTTGTTGAATATGGCACTTTATGCTTACAGATTATTGCGGCAGGTTATGTATTCTATGCGTACGGAATGGTTTTGACCCAGGCATTTAACGGAGCGGGAGATACAAGGACCCCTACTAAAATTAACTTTTTAATTTTTTGGGTATTACAGCTTCCCTTTGCATATGTTATGGCTATTACATTTAAGTTTGGAGCGGTTGGGGTATTTTTGGCCATTTCAATAGCTGAGATTTTGCTTACCGTATTAAGCTACGTACTCTTTAAAAAGGGTAAATGGAAAGAAATTAAGGTATAAGCTATTTTTGTAACTTTATGCACCATTATCTTAATCAATTTAAACAGAGAGAATGAAACAGCAGAATAAAGGCCTTAATACCATTTGTACCCATGTTGGGCAGTTAGAGGACAAGGAATTCAAAGGGGCCATTTCGCCATTGTATATGGGAACAGCCTATGCCTTTGAAGACATCGATGTTAAGCGTTACCCACGATATTTTAACACTCCCAACCAAGTGGCCCTGGCCAAAAAGATAGCGGCCTTGGAACATGCCGAGGCAGCGTTGATTTTTGGGAGCGGTATGGCCGCCATCAGCACCTCCCTCTTGGCATTTTTAAAGGCTGGCGACCATATAGTGATACAAAAGATTATTTATGGCGGTACCTATAATCTGGTGGTGGAAGAATTTGAAAAGTATGGCATATCCTACTCCTTTACGGATGGTTTTGGAGCTGAGGATTTTGAAGCCAAAGTTCAAAAAAATACCAAAGTTGTCTATATTGAGACTCCATCAAATCCATTGTTGGACATAACCGACTTAAAGGCAGTTGCCGATATTTCTAAAAAACATGGTCTTGTGTCCATGATAGACAATACTTTTGCAAGCCCGGTTAATCAAAATCCTATCGATTTTGGAATAGACGTGGTAATACATAGCGCTACAAAATATATGGGCGGACATTCCGATATTTGTGCTGGTGCGGTAGCTTCTACCGAAGTCAATGTTAAGCGAATTTTTCAACTGGCTAAAAATTTTGGCGGTAGTCTAAGCGATTACACTGTTTGGTTATTGGAAAGGAGTATTAAAACCATGGGAATTAGGGTTAGGGCCCAAAATGTAAATGCCCAACATATGGCGGAATACCTATATGCCCACAAAGACATATCTGCCGTATATTATCCTGGCCTGCCTTCACATCCGGGCCACGACATCGCAAAAAAGCAGATGAAGGGCTTCGGAGGCATGTTGTCATTTGAATTAAATGCTGATTTCAATGCTTCCAAATTTCAAAAGTCCTTAAAATTGATAAAACCTGCTATGAGTTTGGCGGGGGTGGAAAGTACCGTGCTTTCTCCAACCTTAACGTCGCATTCCCTTTTGAGTCCCGAAGAGCGAAAGAGGCAAGGTATTGCTGATGGTTTAATACGCTTTTCTGTTGGAATAGAAGAAACCGAGGATTTAATTGCAGATATTGAACAAGCCTTGGAAAAGGTGAGAAAGGAAAAGGAAATGGCGGTCTAGATTCACGTTCGCCCAAATTATCGGATATATAGTATACTAGTAATAAATTTGAAGATTTAGAAAGATTATTTGAAAGCTTTCAAGAACAAAGTAGACATAGATTAAATGAAATTAGACATATTAGTATTTGGTGCGCATCCTGATGATGCCGAATTGGGGGCAGGGGCAACAATAGCAAAAGAAGTGGCCAATGGCAAAAAAGTAGGTATCGTGGATTTGACCCGTGGGGAATTAGGTACCCGTGGCTCGGCCGAAATAAGGGATAAGGAAGCTGCAGCTGCTGCTGATATTTTAGGGGTAGCTGTCCGTGAGAATCTAGAATTTGCAGATGGTTTTTTTACAAATGACAAGAAGCATCAGTTGGAAGTAATAAAAATGATCAGGAAATATAAACCGGAAACGGTATTGTGCAATGCCGTTGAAGATCGGCATATTGATCATGCCAAGGGCAGCAAACTGGTAAGTGATGCCTGCTTTCTAAGTGGACTTGTAAAAATAGATACCAAGATAGATGGGGACGAGCAGTGGCAAGAAGCCTGGAGACCAAAATTGGTGCATCATTACATTCAATGGAAAAACCTCGAACCGGATTTTGTGGTGGATGTATCGGAGTTTATAGATGTAAAGGTTAAAGCCATAATGGCATATAGTTCCCAATTTTACGACCCCAAAAGTAAGGAGCCGGAAACACCCATCAGTAGCAAAAACTTTATAGATAGTGTTGTTTATAGGTCCAGGGACCTTGGTAGGATGGTAGGCATAGCCTATGGGGAAGGTTTTACTACCGAAAGATTCGTTGCTGTTAAGAGCCTTGATAGCCTAATTTAAGCCGATTTTTGGAACTGTTTTTTTCCCTTGGGAACGGTGAAATAGAAGGTAGATCCTTCATTTATTTCACTCTTGACCCATAGGGTACCGCCATTTTTTATGACCATTTCACTGCAAAGAGATAGACCCAGTCCTGTTCCCTTTTCATTATTGGTACCATAGGTGGTAATGTTGGTATTTTTTGATAATATTTGTTCCTGAACGTACTCGTCCATACCGATCCCATTGTCCTTTACAAATACTTCCAGATAATCCGGCCTATCTACATAGCCAATGGTAATATGTCCGTTGTTTGGGGTAAACTTTAGGGCATTGCTCAAAAGATTTCTAATTACAATATCCATTTGATTTTCATCGGACCAAATTATAGCCTTATTGACTATTAAATTGTCCATAGTAATCATTTTGGTAAATGCCAATTCACTTAGTAAATTAATATTGTTCTCTACCAGAGCGTTTAGATCTACATTGGTAGGGTCGGTAGTGGCTTCCCTCATTTGCGATTGACCCCAAGTAAGAAGGTTGTTCAAGGTAAAGGAAATACTATTTACGTCGTTCTTTAATTTGGGAATAAATTCTTTGAACTCCGATTCCTTTATATCACCGCTGTTCAGTAATTTTAATAGTCCCTCCAAAGCCCCAATAGGCCCGCGCAGATCATGTGCAATAATAGAAAAAAGTTTGTTTTTGGTGTTATTGGTCTCCCATAGCTCCGACTCTCTAAGTTCTAGATCCTCCTTTTGAACTTCGAGTTCCCTGTTCAATTTTTTTAAGATTTTCTGTCCCCTAACAACTAAAAATGCTATGGCGCCCATAATGATAACAAATAGTATGGCAATATAGATATAGAGGCGCTGTTTTGCCAGGGCTTTTTCATTTTTTAGTACCAGTGCTTCCTGCTGATTTTTATGGCTGATTTCTGTTTTCAACATCGTCATACTCATCTTGTTCTCATCCCTGGACAAGGTATCCGATATTTGCCTAAAAATTTCATGATATTTAAGAGCCGCAGCATAGTTCTCCTGATTCTTATATACTTTGTAAAGAGTGTTGGAGCATTTCTTAATACCCTCCATAGATTTAATAGTAGAGGATATTTCATAGGCCATCATCGCATAATTTTGTGAAATACTGTCCTTTTCCAATCCAAAATTGGCTTCTGCCATCCCATTGTACAGATCTATTATTCCGCGGTCATCCTGAAGATTTTCATGCAATTCTGCACTTTTATGGTACCAATATAATGCTCTGGTAAATTGCTTTTGTTTTAGGTATACCTTGCCCTTAACCTCATAAGCATAGGCAAGCCAGTCCCATACATCACCTTGTTCAAAAATTTTGATACTGCGGTTTATTTTAAACAGGGCATTTTGGAAATCTTCTGTTTCAGCATATATGGAAGCCACATTACTCATGGTCTGGGCCGAGTTTATATCATTGCCTATTTTGGAGTTTATTTTTTCAACTTTTTCGTAAAAATATAGTGCCTGATCATAATCTTTTTGTGTAGCGTATAAGTCGGCCACATTTTCATATAGGATGGACTCCATTTTTCTATTGCCATATGCTTGGGCCAGTTTAATATTTTCCAAATAGCCTAGCAAGGCCGTTGAATAATTGCCGTTATAGACGTTTTCATTAGCCAATTCATTACCAATTATCAGGGATAAATCATGATTATTATCCTTTTTGGCATTTACCAATGCCATTTCATAACTGTCTATTGCTTTGGAATGCTCACCTATATCCGAATAATAGGTTCCTAGGTTGAATAAAGATTCACTTACACCTTTTTTATAATCTATGTTGCTACTTAATTTCTGGGCTTCGCTGGAAAGCAATAAAAGACTGTCTGGATTTAAAAATCTAAGCTTGGAGCCTAGATCCATCAACAGTCCGATGTATGTGGTATCTTTATTAACTTGTTTCTTCGTACTTCGCAAAGTGGCGATTTTTTGCCTCAATTCTCCAACGGAAAGTTCCTGGGCGGAGTTGATTCCACAAGAAAAAAGGAAAATCAAGAACACAGCTAATTTTAGTTTAATCTTGCGTGAACTTATATTTAATGTGTTAAAAGACATTTATCCTAATTTATCTGTTGATAAAAATATCTTTCCTTTAAAAAATAGGCTAATTTATGTTGTGAAAGTGGGGTTTTTTGTGTGTTTCATCCAGTATTATGAGTATTTTGTCGATAAATAGGGTGCAAAAATATGGTATAATTCGCTATATGAGCATTTTATGAAATGATGTAAAATAATCTAAAATTTATTTTGAACGATAGCACTAAAGATTTATCTTTGCCACCGCTTACAAATGGTGGTTGTAGCTCAGCTGGTTAGAGCATCGGTTTGTGGTACCGAGGGTCGCCGGTTCGAACCCGGTCTTCCACCCAGAAATACAACCCTGTCAGAAATGACAGGGTTTTTTTGTGATTCAAAGTTTCGTTTTAGGGGGAACGTCCAAAACATCTCAGATTTACTATATTTACTTCATAAATGGATACGAACGATCATTAAAGTAGATTGATTGCGGATAATGGATATAAATTATATGTCAACTAAATTATTATTCCTTCTTTTAATACTAACAAATAGTCTATTCTCTCAGGTGAATACTATTGAATGGAAACCAGATTATGATTTCAAAATCGGGGATTTTCAAGGCGCAAAAACAGCTATTAATGGGGATATAGACCAAGTATTGGTACAATCTGGAGTTATATTGGATTTTGAATTTCAAATGTCCAACGTTGAATTTATGTTTACAAAGAACTTCAATTCCAAAGTGAGCTGTATATTTAATAGGGATGCAGCAGTGATAATGGCTGCGGATAGTTTGGCGGCAGAAAGACTCATAGCCCTTGTTAAGTTTGATTTTGATCTCTCAGAGCTTTATGCCAGAAAGATCAGAAAGGAACTTTATCAAAACAAAAAAACCTTTTCCAATGCCACTTTTTTTCAACCCTATTTTGATAAAATGATAGCTGAACGAGATAAGATTAGTTCAAGGATTTATTCGGAAAGCGATTTTGGGAACGAGTCAGAAATATTGGAAAAAGAGCATAAAGTCGTTAAAAAGGAGATCAATGCATTATCAGGTTTCTGCAAAGAGTGCAAGCCCCCAAAAAAACCATAACAAAAATAATTGACCAATTCTTTTGGCCAATCTCAACTAATATAGTTCCATATATTTTTGTACTTCACCAGTTGCGTATAGGCATGGAGTATAACGGGATGCTTTTGCAAACTAATATCTTCCCTTAAAATTTTGAGGGCATGGTACCTAGCCGTTTTTAGAATATCATTGTCCTTGATTATATCTGCTATTTTTAGATTAAGAACACCACTTTGCTGGGTACCCATTAAATCCCCCGGACCACGTAGCTTTAAATCCACTTCGGCAATTTGAAATCCGTCATTGGTGCCTACCATAGTTTCCAATCTGGTTTTTGAATCTGATGACAACTTGTGTCCCGTCATTAGGATACAAAAACTTTGATCGGCCCCGCGACCAACCCTGCCCCGTAGTTGGTGCAGTTGGGACAGTCCAAAGCGCTCCGCACTTTCAATGATCATTACCGAGGCGTTGGGAACATTTACACCCACCTCGATTACTGTTGTAGCCACCATAATCTGTGTTTCCCCCTTAACAAATCGCTCCATTTCATAATCTTTGTCCGCTGGTTTCATTTTACCATGCACAATGGAAATCTGATAATCGGGCATAGGAAAATCTCTGGCTATGCTCTCGTACCCATCCATAAGGTCCTTATAGTCCAAAGCCTCGGATTCCTGGATCAAGGGATAGACCACATATACTTGTCGGCCCTTTTTAATTTCGTCCCTTATAAATTGAAATACTTTTAGACGGTTGGAATCGTACCTATGGACTGTTTTAATAGGTTTTCTTCCCGGGGGGAGTTCATCTATCGTTGAAATATCCAAATCGCCATATAAACTCATTGCCAAGGTTCTGGGAATAGGGGTAGCGGTCATAACCAAGATATGGGGTGGAATATCATTCTTGTGCCATAGTTTGGCTCGCTGTGCCACACCAAATCTATGCTGTTCATCCACAATAGCAAGCCCCAGGTTATTATAGGCAACCTTATCCTCCAAAAGGGCATGGGTACCGATAAGAATATGGAGCTCCCCATTTTCCAATTGTTCATGAATTATCTTACGGGCAGATTTTTTGACCGATCCAGTAAGTAGTGCTGTATTGACGCCAATATTCCCAAGAAGGTCTTTTATGCCCATAAAATGCTGGTTTGCCAGAATTTCCGTAGGGGCCATTAAGCAGGCCTGGAAACCGTTGTCTATGGCGAGTAGCATGGTCATTAAGGCTACTATGGTTTTGCCCGACCCTACATCTCCCTGTAGTAATCTGTTCATTTGTGCATTACTCCCCAAATCGGCCCTGATCTCTTTGATTACCCTTTTCTGGGCATTGGTCAGTTCAAACGGCAAGTGCTGTTCATAAAAAGTTTTGAAAAGTGTTCCAACCTTGTCAAAATTGTATCCTTTTATTTTCTGTTTATGCATTAAGTTCTTGGAAATTAGCTGCAATTGGATATAAAATAATTCCTCAAATTTTAGCCGAAATTGGGCCTTGGCCAGTAATTCCTGATTCTTTGGAAAGTGGATATTAAAAAGTGCCTCCGCTTTAGAAATTAGGCTTAATTCACTTATGAGGCTAGGGGATAGGGTTTCCTTAAACCGGCCTTTGGTCTCCAAAAACAACTGTTGTATAAGTTTATTGGTCACCCTGTTGGTAATACCTTTATTGGCCAATTTTTCCGTGGAAGGATAAACGGGTTGCATATATATTTTCAGGCCTTTTTCATGGTCTTCCCACAGTTCCATTTCTGGGTGTGGCATGGAGAAGGTGCCGTTAAACCAATTAACCTTTCCGAAAATAACATATGGAATATTTAGCTTGAGATTTTCCCTGATCCATTTTTGGCCACGAAACCAAACCAGTTCCATTTCTCCCGTATCATCTATAAATTTGGCTACCAAACGTTTTCCCTTTTTTTGTTCAACCGTTTTAATGTTGACAATCTTCCCAACAATTTGGACATCCGAACTGGTTCGCTGTAACTGGCCAATTTTATAATATTGGGTTTTATCAATATAGCGATTGGGAAAAAGATTTATTAAATCCTGATAGGTATGTATTCCAAGCTCCGATTGTAAGGTCTCTGCACGGTTGGGACCAACGCCTTTAAGGTAGACAATAGGCGTTTGTAGTACATTGGAATTCATTGGGATAAACTTGATTATAAAAAGTCCTATTAATTATTGTTGCGAAGCAATCAAGACGACTGGATTTTATGTTGCTATATTTGATCAGACTAAAATAGGGGTTCCTTAATACAACTGCAATAATCTAAAATGCTAAATTTGAAAAAGATTATCCAAGGCTTCAAAAAATGGACAAAGTAATTAATTTAGTTATTTCCGTAATTTTCCGTTGAATGATTTACAAAACAAATGGCATTTTGCATTTGAATATTGCCAATTTTAATAGGATGAAATTTGTCATTTTATTTCTAGCATTGCACTCTTGTTTGGTGGTCCACTCGCAACACCAGGACAAGGTAGATTTTATTCAAGGAAAAGTAGATATAAAAATCGATCCCATGACCGAAACCATTGCGGGATCTGTAACCTACAAATTGGAGGTCTTACAAAAAGTGGATAGCGTTTTTCTTGATGCCCAAAATCTAAATGTAATAGAGGTCAAGCTCAACAATAAAAAAGTAAAGGCTACCAACAACAGCAAAAGAATAGTGGTTCATAAACGCTTTAAGGCCAATAAGACCTATACTTTGGACATCACCTACGCTGCCAATCCCAAACAGACCGTATATTTTTTAGGTTGGAAGGACGACTTGTTTGGCAACGAGCAGGTATGGACCCAAGGTCAAGGAAAATATACAAGTCACTGGCTTCCCAGTTTTGATGATATGACAGAAAAGCTAGAGTACGATCTGGATATCAGCTTTGATAAGACCTACGAAGTAATAGCCAATGGCGCCTTGGTGGCGACCAAAGAACTGGACGGACTTAAAAAATGGAGTTTTGATATGGACAGTCCAATGAGCAGCTATTTATTGGCTTTTGCCATTGGGGATTACCGTAAGAAAGAAGTTGTATCCAGTACCGGAGTACCCATTAGCCTTTATTTCTACCCCAGTGATAGTGCTATGGTGGAACCTACCTATAGATATACTACGGCGATATTTGATTTTTTGGAAAAGGAAATAGGGGTGCCTTATCCCTGGCAGAATTATAAGGAGGTACCAGTTAGGGACTTTTTATACGCGGGTATGGAAAATACGGGAACCACTATCTTTTCAGATTCCTATGTAATGGATTCCATCGCCTTTGTTGACAGGAACTTTGTGAATGTAAATGCCCATGAGATGGCGCATCAGTGGTTTGGCAATTTGGTTACCGAAGTGGATGGTAGTAGTCACTGGCTTCATGAAGGTTTTGCTACCTATTATGCCCTGTTGGCCGAGAAAGAACTTTTCGGTAAAGAATATTACTATTGGAAGTTGTACGAAACCGCGAACCAATTGAAGGAACTATCCAATAAGAACATGGGGGAGGCCCTCATTGATCCAAAAGCGGGCAGCCTTACATTTTATGAAAAAGGTGCATGGGCCTTACACATTTTAAGGCACGAAATAGGGGAGAATGATTTTAGGCAAGGGATTCAACGGTATTTAAAAAAGTACGGGTTTAAAAATGTAACAATAGATAACTTCCTTAAGGAAATGGAGATGGGCACCCACAGTGATTTGTCCGCTTTTCGAAATAGATGGTTGGTTGATAAAAATTTTCCTTTTGATGAGGCAAAAACGATCCTTGTGCGGGAATCGGAGGATTTAAAAACCTTTTTTGAACTTCAAAAAGACATGATGACCAGTAGCAAGGACAACGAATCCATCATTAAAAAATATTGGAAAAGCACAAATTCCGATCAGTTGAAGGCCAAAATAACCAGAACATATTACAAATCCCTATCCCAAGATTTTATTAGGGAATTGTTAGGGAATGAAAGTATGCTGGTTAGGCAAGCATTGGCCACTTCCATAGTGCAGTTGCCACTGGATCTAAAATATGAATATGAATCACTGTTAAATGATGGGAGTTATATTACCAAAGAAGAAATGCTGTACAAACTTTGGATAAATTACCCAAATGAAAGGGAAAAGTACTTGAATTGTACCAAAGGCATCATAGGCTTTTCAAATAAGAACATTCGCATATTATGGCTCACCTTGGCCTTGCTCACCAAGGATTATGAACCTAATAATACCAACGAGTATTACTTGGAACTGAGTAGATATACTTCCCCAGTGTATACCAACGAGGTACGGCAAGGGGCATTTCAATTCTTGGAACAATTAATAGGATTTTCAGACAACAATTTGTTGGATCTTGTTGATGCAACCCAGCATCATTCTTGGCAGTTTAGAAAATATGCCCGTTCATTGTTGGACCAACTTTTGGAAAAAAAGGAATATAAGGATAGAATAGATAGATTGAGCGTGAAATTTAATAAGGAGGAATTGCGTTATATTAGCAACAAACTGATTTCGGAATGAGAGCAATGGTAATTTCTGGTGGTGGTAGTAAAGGAGCATTTGCCGGTGGTGTAGCCCAATACTTAATGCAAGAACTAAACCATAATTACGATTTATTTTTAGGTACTTCCACAGGCAGTCTCCTAATTTCACATCTCGCCCTACAAAAAATTGAAAAAATTAGGCAGGTGTATACTTCGGTGAATCAGCATAATATATTCAGCAATTGCCCCTTTGTGATAAAAAAGAAATATGGTATAGAGACTATTGGCATCCATCATGTAAACGTGATGAAAAATTTTTTCAAGGGCAGCAAGACTTTTGGAGAAAGTCATAATTTACTTCAATTGATCAAAAACACCCTTTCCATTGAGGAATTTAAGCATTTAAAAAATGGCCCCTTGGATATTGTGGTAACCGTTTCCAATTTGTCGTTGAATCAGGTAGAATATAAATCCATCAATGATTGTACCTATGAGGAATTTTGCGAATGGATATGGGTTTCCTGCAATTACACCCCATTTATGACCTTGGTAAAGAAAAATGGATGTGAATATGCCGATGGCGGCCTAGGCAGTATGGTCCCTATAGAAGAGGCTATTAGAAGAGGGGCAAAGGTAGTGGATGCCATAATATTACAAACAGAGGTTACCCAATTGAACAGAATGCCCTCCAAGAATGTATTTTCATTGCTTACAAGTATGTTTGCCTTTATGCTGGACAGGATAGAACAACAAAATATTAGGATCGGTAAGTTTGTGGCCAACCATAATGATGCAATCATTAACTTCTATTATACGCCAACCGTACTCACTACCAACTCCCTCATATTTGAGAAGGAAAAAATGACGGTATGGTGGGAAAGTGGATTTAATTTTGCCAAACATAAAAACTCCGAAACCAACCCAATAGAGACTGGAATTTTATGAAAGCATTAGTAATTAGTGGGGGAGGGAGCAAAGGGGCCTTTGCAGGTGGCGTTGCCCAATATCTGATGGAAGTTGAAAAAAGGGAATATGATATTTTGGTGGGCACCTCTACCGGTAGTCTTTTAATCCCTCAGTTGGCCCTAAACCAAATTAGCAAACTACATAGTATTTATACCAATGTTAACCAACGTTCCATTTTTAGCCTTAATCCATTTGTAGTACGAAAAAAGGGAGACAGGGAATATGTCTCCATAAATTTTCTAAACACCTTTCTTCAATTTATAAAGAGCAAGCGTACTTTTGGGGAAAGCAAGGCTTTGAGAAGAACCATTAAAAAGAATTTTAGTGAAGGGGAATTCCAGAGGTTGAAAAAAGGTCATAAAGATGTGGTCGTGACGGTTTCCAATCTTTCCAAAAACAGAATCGAGTATAAATCCATTAAGGATTTCTCCTATGATGATTTCTGTGATTGGATATGGATTTCGTGCAACTACATTCCTTTTATGTCCCTGGTAAAAAGAGACGGATTTGAATACGGTGACGGTGGCCTAGGATGTGTTGTTCCCATAAGGGAAGCCATAAGACGCGGAGCTACCGAGATAGATGCCATTATCCTGGAGTCCGAAAATATGGAACACAACAAGGTTTTGGGGAGAAATCCTTTCTCACTTATGTTGAGTATTTACGGCTTTGTTTTGGACCAAATAGAATATCACGACATTTCCGAAGGGGTATTGGCTGCAAAACATAACGGGGTGCAATTAAATTTATATTACACCCCCACTAAATTGACCGAAAACTCTTTGGTTTTCAACAAGAAACTTATGCGGCTGTGGTGGCAACAAGGGTATAAATACGCAGAAGAAAAATTTTCTAGCGTTAGTTAAGGCAAGTTTTTAGTTACCATAATTCCCCTATTTCCTTTTTAACGTAGGCCAAAGCAGTTGCGGAAGGTGAACTTTTTTCCATAGTCTCATTTAGAATGTCCTCACGGAGTTTATCTGCCGAATCCGATTCGCTCATACCTGCTTTTCTGATCATTTGTATGGTGGCACTTTTTGCTGCCTTAATTATATTCCAACATTCATCTGTCATATAGATTTGTTGGGATAGGTTATGCTCAAATTCATTTTCTATACTTTTGATGAGCAAATTTTCATAGTCGTTTTTATTGCTGTTTTTTGGACCTACCCTTACCACCAAACTAGGAATTGCAATTCGCTCCAGAAATAATGCCATTCTTTCGTAAGCTTGTAATCTAATGGGCAGGGTATTTTTTTGACTGTCTTTGTGCAATAGGTAGCGCCTTCTTCCTTCCTCGTTTCTTGTGTGCAATCTAAAAAAGTAAAAGGCAACCACTCCGGTTACAACAGCGGGCAGCAAATAGGCAAATAGTTGAAAAATTTCCTCTCCAGTCATTTTATATTGGTGTTTTTTGGTTTGTTGATTATTTAACGGCTTATTCCCTTAAAAATTATGGTGGGTTTCAAATTTTTAACCTTGATAAGTATATTTGGGTTAATTGGAACCCAGTCATAAAAAAAAGCGCTAAATAGCGCTTTTAATATTATTGGGAATATTTCCTATACTTTGCTACGATGACTATTAAATTGCCCTTCCCAGAGGAAGTTAAAATAAATCACTGTAGTAATTCCCATATGGTTTTAAGTACTACGATGACTTATTTCATGCTCTCCTTGACCAATTTAAAGAATTCGTAAAATCTTGGTTGTACAATGATTTCGGTAGCAGTTTCTATACTGTACAGTCCTAACTCCGATTTCCCGGTGGCGATGATGCGTTTGGGCTCTATTTCATATTTACTTTCAAGAATACGGGCTATGGCAGCAGCTTGTTGGGTTCCAATCTCCCAGTTATTCAATTTATTATCCTTGGATTCCACCAAGTTGCTATTACTTACAATTTGAATATCCATTGTTGGATTGGCCTTTAAAACACTTCCAATCTTGGCAATAATGGACTCTGCCTTGTCCTGTACTTTGAAATTCTTGGAGTTCTCCCCAAATATATAACTGTTGTCCATTACCACCGCTACAGCTCCATTGCTAACGGTAATCTTGGGATCACTGCCCAAAGTCTGCTTAAATTGGGTAAAAACAGCAAGGGTTATAGAGTCGTGGCTGCTAAGCGCATCATTGATAACTCTTAATTGCGCTTCCTTTTGAACAAGACTTTCCAAGGTGCTATTTATGTGATCGGATCTCTTATTGGAGGCTTCCGTAAAACTGTTCAAGTTTTTCAATAGGTTGCCATTGGTTTCCTTAAGTTCATTTACTTGTGCTTCATAAGACTCTACTTTGGCGGATGCAATTCTTTCTTCACGTTTGGATTCAGACAGGGCAGTTTCGGTCTCCCTTAACTTAGATCTTAGATCATCTACTTCCAAGATAAGATCTTTTTTGCTCTGTGCCTGTGCAATGGATATATACATTAATAAAACTAGAATGGTAAAAATTCTTTTCATCTGTTAATATTTATTTGTTTTTAATGGTCAGATGCAATGCCTTATTAATCATTTCCCTCCCCATAATTATTGGGAGGTACGCAAGTTGTTAATGGGCATTTCATAGATAAAATTTGTTTATTTATATGTTTGGGTAATTCTAATTGGTTGCATTACTGCAAGGATATACATTTTATTTTTCATGCAAAATTAAGATTATATTTAAATTAGGGCCAATCTTATTTTTCCATATACTCCTTTCCTCCCAAATAAGAGCAATTATATAGCTCCTCTATTCCAGAAAAGGGCACCACAGCTTTATTATACCCATAAGTTGAGGATAACGACCTGTTCAAGTCATTGTCATCCACATTTACCTGGATATCGTCCATGGTAAACTGACAGGGATGTTCATAGCCAGCGGCATGTGTTATTTCCAAGAATTCCTTTCTAAACGTTTTGAAATATTGGGACAATCTATCAGATTTTAGTGGGACATTTATTCCTCCCTGCAACCATTTACTTTGTGTAGCTATTCCTGTTGGACATCGGTTGGTATGGCATACTTGCGCTTGGATACAACCAATGCTCATCATAGCTTCCCTAGCTACATTTATACAATCTACACCCATGGCAAATGCCATAGCTGCTTTTGCAGGGAAACCCAATTTTCCACTTCCAATAAACACTATTCTTTCTGTTAGATCGTACTTTTTAAATAGCTTATAAAGACTGGAAAAACCGTATACCCAAGGTAGGGAAACATGGTCGGCAAAGCTTGGTGGGGCAGCTCCTGTTCCACCTTCACCACCATCAACAGTAATAAAATCGGGTCCTTTTCCTGTTTCTATCATCAATTTTGCCAATTCTTCCCATTGATCCAATTTACCAATAGCTCCCTTTATGCCAACGGGAAGACCTGTCTGTTCTGCTATATCTTCTATTAACTGCATTAGTTCCGGTACGGAATTAAAAGCAGAATGGGTTGCGGGAGACAATACGTCCTTTCCCATTACAACACCTCGGATTTCGCTGATTTCATGGGTTATTTTTGCGGCTGGCAAAACACCTCCCTTGCCCGGTTTAGCTCCCTGGGAGATTTTAATTTCAATAGCTTTGATACAGGGATTATCCGAAACCAATTGTTGCATTTTATCCATGGAAAAATTTCCATCTTCACTGCGAACCCCAAAATAACCTGTTCCAAAGTGGAATATAACATCTCCACCTTGTTTATGATATGGGGCAAGTCCGCCTTCCCCTGTATTCTGATAAGCTCCCGATTTCCGCACTCCATTGTTCATGGCATTTACAGCAGCAGCCGATAGTGACCCAAAACTCATGGCAGAAACGTTGATTACGGAAGCAGGCCTATAGGGCTTTTTGCGTTTATTGTAAGATCCAATAATCTTGGCACAGGGCAAAAAGCAGGGATCGGTAATATTGGGGTGGTTCCCTGGGAGCTTATAGGCCATCATTTGATTCTTGACAAAAATATGTTGATGGGCATATATGTCCCTGTCAGTTCCAAAGCCTTCATAATTATTCTCCTTTTTCGCCGAGGCATAGATCCATCCCCTTTCTATACGGTTGAAAGGTAGTTCTTCCCTATTGTTGGCAACAAAATATTGCCTCATTTCTGGACCAATGCTCTCCAACCAATACCTTAAATGTCCTACTACAGGGAAGTTATGCGAAATGGTGTGCCCTTTCTGCACAAAGATATCCCTGATAGCCACCAAAACTAAAAACACTATTATCCATGCCCACCAAGGTAGACTAGCTAGGGTGTTTAACATTGAATCCATATTCTTAATTTAAGTTTTTAAAGATGACTTGAATGATTTTAGGAAATAGATCTTTTTTTACAAACAACAGTAGCCACTATTATAAATTGTGCATCCTCATTTGTTTGACAATATTTTTAGTTGTTAAGGAAGTCCAAACTCATTTCTGTGAGTGCCTTTACCCCAAGGATCATTCCGTTTTCGTCTATACTGAAGTCGGGCGTATGATGTGGAAAGGATGCGGTATTTCCAGGAGTCATACCTCCCAGAAAGAAGAAGAACCCGGGAACCTCATTTTGAAAGTAGGAGAAATCTTCACCCCCAGTAACGGCTTTTTGTATTTGCACATTCTCTTTGCCGGCCACCCTGTTAAGGGTAGGTAACATTTGGGTTACGAGCTCGGGATTGTTAAAGGTTATGTCCGTATTGCTTTTTATCTCAATGGTGGCCGTACCGCCATATGTCTTGGCGATGTCCGGTACCATTTCTTTCATTCTCTCGGTAATCTGTTTTTGCATATCATAGTCCAAGGTCCTTATGGTTCCGATCATTTCCGCACTTTCTGGGATAATATTAAATCTGACACCACTTGTAATCTTGCCCACACTTATCACCGCTGCTTCATTGGTAAGGTCTACTTCCCTACTAATAATGGTCTGTAGTCCATCTATGATCTTGGCACTGATAAGAATAGGGTCTATACCCTTCCATGGTTGTGAGCCATGGGTCTGTTTTCCCTCAACCTTTATAACGAATCGTTGCACTGCCGCCATTAGTCCTTCAGATTTATACCTAATTACACCAACTGGGGTAGAGGAGTTAATATGAAGCCCAAAAATAGCATCCACATCCGGATTTTTAAGAACACCTTCCTTCACCATTAATAGTGCTCCACCTTCTTCCCCTGGAGGAGGACCTTCTTCTGCAGGTTGAAAAATAAATTTAACGGCCCCCTTAATCTTGTCCCTATTTTTGGACAGAATTTCTGCAACTCCCATAAGGATAGCGGTATGGGTATCATGGCCACAGGCGTGCATAACACCGACCTCTTGTCCTAGAAATTCGGATGTCACAGTAGATTTAAAAGGAAGATCGTTTCTTTCGGTAACCGGTAAGGCATCAATATCGGCCCTTAAAGCGATTACCTTTCCATTTTTATTGCCTTTTAGAATCCCTACAACCCCAGTTTTGGCAACTCCTGTTTGAACCTCTATCCCCAAGGATTTCAAATGGGAGGCTATTTTTTCTGCAGTATTGAACTCCCTATTGGATAATTCTGGATTTTGGTGAAAATCCCTCCTCCAGTCTATTACCTTTGGTTCAATACCCTTATATTCCTTTTCAAAATTATATTTCTGGGCCGAGGAATTTAAACACCATAAAAGCATTGGGAGAATTAAATATAACTTCATACAACTAAATGGGATTTAAAATTATAGATGTCTAAGATTACATTATCTTAATCATTAAACTTGGTTTTTAATATTTTTACAGATGGCAACATCCATAAAAGTGTTGCTTTTCGTAAAATTGGATTTAAAGGATAAATATATTCAAATTAGAACTATTAACTCGGTTGGATTATCACAAATATTAAAGTTGATTTTTTGATAAGGCTATTTATGGTTAAATTCACCGATCGTAACGAGCTTAATATCTACATACGTTTTGGAGAATTATATTAACGAATTAAATGAAGCCCAAAAGGCTCCCGTATTGCATAAGGACGGGCCTTTGATGGTAATTGCAGGGGCCGGTTCCGGTAAGACAAGGGTATTGACCTACCGCATTGCTTATTTGATGAGCCAAGGAGTGGATTCCTTTAACATTTTGGCTTTGACCTTTACCAACAAGGCTGCCAGGGAAATGAAGAAACGTATTGCCGATATTGTGGGTACCTCGGAAGCCAAGAATCTATGGATGGGTACTTTTCATTCCGTTTTTGCGAAACTTTTGCGGTTCGATGGAGACAAATTGGGCTATCCTTCCAATTTCACCATATACGATACTCAGGATTCCCAGCGTCTTCTATCCGCTATCATTAAGGAAATGGGGCTGGACAAGGATATTTATAAATATAAGCAGGTACAAAATAGAATATCTTCCTATAAGAACAGCCTTATTACCGTAAAGGCGTATTACAATAATCCGGATTTGGTAGAGGCGGATGCCATGGCCAAGCGCCCTAGGATGGGAGAAATTTATCAGAACTATGTGGATCGCTGCTTTAAGGCCGGTGCAATGGATTTTGATGATCTTCTGTTGCGGACCAACGAGCTGCTTACGAGATTCCCCGAAGTTCTGGCCAAGTATCAGGACAGGTTTAGGTATATTCTAGTAGATGAGTACCAGGATACCAACCATTCCCAGTATTTGATCGTTAAGGCGCTATCGGACAGGTTCCAGAATATTTGCGTGGTAGGGGATGATGCACAGAGTATATATTCCTTTAGGGGGGCAAACATTAGCAATATTCTAAATTTTCAAAAAGATTATGACAATGTGGGGATGTACCGATTGGAACAGAACTATAGGTCCACTAAAAATATCGTGAATGCCGCCAATTCCATAATTTCCAAAAATACCAATCAATTGGAAAAGGTGGTTTGGACCTCCAATGACGAAGGTCCATTAATTAAGGTTCACCGTAGCCCTACAGATGCTGAGGAAGGTAGGTTTGTGGCAGGATCTATCTTTGAAAATAAAATGCAAAGTCAGTTGCCCAATGGTAATTTCGCCGTTTTATACAGGACCAACTCACAATCACGGGCCATCGAAGACGCTCTTAGAAAAAGGGATATCCCCTATAGGATTTATGGCGGACTCTCCTTTTATCAGCGGAAAGAAATTAAGGATGTGCTGTCCTATTTAAGATTGGTTATCAATCCAAAAGATGAGGAGGCACTTAAACGTATTATCAATTTCCCTGCACGTGGTATTGGACAGAGCACTTTGGACAAGCTTACCGTTGCCGCTAATCACTATAATCGCTCAATTTTTGAGGTTATTGATAACTTGGAAAGGATTGATTTAAAGATCAATTCCGGTACCAAAAGAAAATTGGGCGACTTTGTGGCAATGATCAAAAGCTTTCAGATCATGAACGAAAGTGCAGATGCCTTTACCTTGGCAGAACATGTTGCCAAAAAATCCGGAGTTCTGCTGGAATTCAAAAAAGACGGTACTCCAGAGGGAATTGGCAAGATGGAGAATATTGAAGAATTATTGAACGGTATCAAGGATTTTGTAGAAGGGCAAAAGGAATTGGCAGATGCCAAAGGGGATATAGGGGAATTTTTGGAGGATGTAGCACTGGCAACCGATCTCGATAAGGATACGGGTGATGATGACCGAGTGGCCTTAATGACCATTCACTTGGCAAAGGGACTGGAATTTCCACATGTTTATATTGTAGGGATGGAAGAAGATCTATTCCCCTCTGCCATGAGCATGAATACCAGGAGTGAATTGGAAGAGGAAAGGCGTTTGTTTTATGTGGCCCTTACCAGGGCAGAAAAGCAGGCATATTTAACCTATACGCAGAATAGATACCGTTGGGGTAAATTGGTAGATGCCGAACCTAGTAGATTTATTGAGGAAATTGATGAAAAATATATTGAAAACCTCACACCTGTCCAGAGATCTGGATACACCCCCTTAATAGATGTTGATATTTTTGGCGATGTAGACAAAAGCAGATTAAGACAGAACAAACCCCTACAGGGAACACCTCCCAGTGGTGTTAGGCCCAATGAAAATCAGTTGCGGAAACTTCGTAAACTAAAACCGGAACTAGGTACTCCCGTTGGTAATACCAATTCGGTAGATCCCAATTTATCAGAAGGTTCCCTAGTAAACCATACTAGATTTGGTAGGGGACAAGTGCTAAAAATTGAAGGGGTAGGAAACGACAGGAAAGCTGAAATTAAATTTGATAAGGGAGACATAAAAAAACTTTTATTAAGGTTCGCAAAGTTGGAGGTACTCTAACTCCCTACGAACCATTGATTTTTATATGTGGACATAGATTATAAATGCTCTTGGACAAAGGCCTTTAATTTAATGGAAGTATCCCAAAGATCCAATCCTACCCAGCCGTGACCTCCGTTAGGGTATAAGGTAAATTGGTGTTCTACGTTTAATTCCATTAATCTATCCCTTAGGCTTATTCCTTGGGGATTTGGAATTAAGGGATCCTGTGCTCCATAAAACAATAAGGTTGCAGGAGAAGTGGTTTTTACTTGGTACAACGGACTCACCTCTTCCAAAACCTCTGCATCATTACCAAATTGATCCAAAAGGGTCCTTAACACGGGATTTGGTGTATTTATATATGCCTCGTCCAAAAGGTTGGTAGGCCCTACAATGCTACAGACCATTTTCACCTGTTCTTTGGTATCGTGTGCATAGCTCCACAATAGGGAAAGATGGGCACCTGCACTAGAACCAATAAATCCGATATCCTTTGAAATTTGAAATTCATGCGCCCTATTGGACAATTCCTGAACTAATTGGTCTATGTCATGGATTTGCATTGGATAAGGAGGATTGTTCAGATCGGCCAATCTATAATTCATGTTAACTACTGCTATTTCCTATAATTGTTCCCTTATAAAGTCTTTAAAGGGATTCATTTCCGATTTTTCACCAGCATTCCATCCTCCTCCATGTACCAGAATGAGAACTTTAGTTTCGGTGGTCCTGTCTTTTGGAAGATAAATGTCATATTTTTGATGTGTATTGGAACCATATTTCAAGTCGATAATGTTCTTGGCCTCCAATGCGCCAGTGTCGGTTGCAATAGGATCTTCCGAACAAGAGTGGAGTATTACAAAGAAGAATCCAAGAAGTACGATAAACTGGAACTTATACATAAAACATTATTTCTTAAATTGTTAACGTTTATTTTGAACCAATAATATGTCTGAATTTATTAAAATATATCCTGAAAATCCTAATCCCAAGGAAATTAAGAGAGTGGTGGATGTTTTGCGTAAAGGGGGCCTGATTATTTATCCAACAGATACCGTGTATGGCCTTGGGTGTGATATAACAAACACCAAAGCCTTGGAAAAAATAGCACGCATCAAAGGAGTAAAATTGGCAAAGGCCAATTGGTCCTTTATATGTGCCGATCTCAGTAACCTTTCGGACTACGTAAGGCAAATAGATACCTCTACCTTTAAAATTCTAAAGCGGGCCTTACCAGGACCTTATACTTTTATACTTCCAGGGAACAATAACCTTCCCAAAGAATTTAAAAAGAAAAAAACAGTAGGTATTCGTATTCCTGATAATTCTATTGCCAGGACCTTGGTTGAAGCACTGGGAAACCCTATCGTATCAACCTCTATTCGTGATGAGGATGAACTTTTGGAATATACCACCGATCCAGAATTGATCTATGAAAAATGGAAAAATCTGGTAGATATAGTTATTGATGGCGGTTATGGGGACAACATGGCGTCCACAGTAATAGATCTATCCGAAGATGAACCTATAGTGGTTAGGGAAGGAAAGGGAAGTTTGGATATATTCTAGGTACAAAGAAAGTTTTCCAATTAATTAATGAACAAAAAAAAAGCGACCCTATAGGTCGCTTTTTAATTTGAATAAGTTATTCTTAGTTGATCTTAGGATCTTTCATTCCTTCTTCGATCATGCTGTAGAATTGATCAATTTTTGGAAGTACAACAATACGTGTTCTTCTATTCTTAGCCTTGTCTGTTGGGGAAACAGGAATGTACTCTCCTCTTCCTGCAGCAGTCATACGCTTAGGATCAACACCGTAATCTTTTTGTAAGATACGTACAACTGAAGTAGCACGTTTAACACTTAAATCCCAGTTGTCATATAAAACACCACTGTTGTATGGATCAGTATCGGTATGACCTTCAACCATAAATTCAAAATCTGGTTTGTTGTTAACCACTTGGGCAACTTTGCCTAAGATTTCCTTTGCTCTTTGGGTTACATTAAAGCTTCCGCTTCTAAACAAAAGTTTGTCAGAAATAGAAACAAAAACAACTCCTTTTTCTACACTAATTTCGATATCCTCATCATCCAAGTTTCCAAGAACACCTTTTAAACTTTGAACCAAAGCCAAGTTTACAGAATCCCTTCTAGTAATGGCATCGTTAAGCTTTCTTATAGTTAAGTCCTTTTCTTTTAAACTTTCCAAGGATTTCTCCAAGTTATCGGCACCTTTACTTGTAAGAGTGGTAAGGTTGCCCATATTGTTTATCAAGTCTTGGTTATTGGCTTTTAGGAAGGCATTCTGATCTTCCAAAGTCTGCATTTTTGAAGTTGCAGCAGCCTTATCTTCTAAACAGGTGTTTAATTTAACTGTCGCGGAATTTAATAAATCTTGTGCTTCTTTCGCTTTAGCTTCCATATCCGCATATTTCTTCTGCGATACACATGAAGACAATAAAAGGGTAATACCTAAACAGCCTAAAATGATTTTTCTCATAGTTATGATAATAGAATTAATAATTTATAATTTAAATAGGTTCGTTTTAATGATGGCAAAATTATATAAAACGCAATATATTGCGAGACCAATTTAGTTAATCTTTTACTAAATTGTTAAAAATTTTTACATGATTTATGTAATAAGCCCAAACAATGGATTTTATAAGGTAGTAATCACCTGTAATATAGGCCTTTTCACGCTTGTTATACATAGTCAAAAAATTCTTGTAAAAACTAAAATGAGCCTGCCATATGGCCCAGAAATGCTTAAATCTGCCTTGAAAAAGAAAATTCAGCCCGGCCAGACCATCCAAAACAAGTCTCAAAAGCACTAATGGGAATACTTTCCCTGCCGGAAGGTTTTTAACTAGCGAATAAAGGGAATTTCTAAAGTTAAGAAAAGTCTTCTTAGGATTCATACTGTTTAATGTAGAACCACCTAGGTGATATACCTCGGAGGCTCCAACATAATACACTTTGTGGCCCTTGTTCTTTGCCCTCCAGCACAAGTCAATTTCTTCCTGATGGGCAAAATAATCCTCGTCAAATCCGTTTAGTTCCTGGAATACCTCTTTCTTAATAAACAAACATGCTCCGGTTGCCCAAAATATTTCTTTTACATCATTGTATTGACCGTTATCCGTTTCCAATTCATTAAAAATACGTCCCCGGCAAAAAGGATATCCAAATTTATCAATAAACCCGCCTGCGGCCCCCGCGTATTCAAAATGGGTCTTATTTTTATAATCCAATATTTTGGGTTGAACAATGGATGCTAAAGGCCTGTCCTCAAATTCCTTTAAAATTGGGATAAGCCAATCCTTAGATACTTCCACATCGGAGTTTAAAAGGCAATATATATCCGCATCTATATGGGGTAGGGCATCATTGTATCCCTTGGCGTAACCCCCATTGCTCGAATTTTGAATGACACCTATTTCTGGATACTTCTTTTGTAGAAAGGCGATAGAACCATCTGTGGAGGCATTATCGGCCACATAAACATCGGCCTCCTTGGAGAATTCTGTTACGGAAGGAAGAAATTTTTCCAAAAGCGATTCTCCGTTCCAATTAAGTATAACTACTGCTATTTTCAACATTTTATATAATGCCCAAGATAACAGGCATGCATTAAAATTAAGAGGTTCTGATTAAGTCGGCAATGTAAAAAAATAATTTATAAATGACGATGAATATTTTGATAACCACTATCCAAAATGCCTCGTCCATAATAGATAATTGGATGTTCCGGCTGTCCCTTATCCGGGAGTATATGCCGGAATATCCGTTAGAAAGCTATATTGTTCCCTCTCGAAATCCATACTGCAAAAAAAATGATCCAAGCCGTTGGTGACCATTAAATATTTGGCTTTTAGCAAAAGGTTATAACGGGCAATTTGATCAAAAACCACTTGGTCAATTTTAGTTCCGGGCGATTTGCATTCTACAAGAATTTGAATACTCCCGTTGGGATTGAAGACCACCACATCATATCTTTTTTTAAGATTATTAATAAGCAATTGCTTTTCAACATTGATATGCGCCTTAGGATAATTCTTGTCCGAAATTAGATTATGCACTACGTGCTGTCTTACCCATTCTTCAGGTTGTAGAACCACAAATTTTTTGCGTATAACATCAAAAATATAGATTTTATTTTCCCTATTTTTGAATCGAAAGGGATAGGACGGATAGTTTAATGGTTGCATTGTGCAAAGTTGATGATTTTTTTTAGATGGATGAGGTAAAACAAATTGTAAGCAATATAAAAAACGGAAATATAGCACCAATATATTTTCTGACTGGTGAGGAGCCATACTATATTGATAAGATAGCGGAGTATATTGAAAAAAATGCCCTAACGGAAGAAGAACGCGGATTTAATCAGGTTATACTTTACGGTAAGGAAATCACGATTGAGGACATCGTTAGCAATGCCAAGAGATACCCTATGATGGCAGAACGCCAAGTGGTTATTGTAAAGGAGGCACAACATTTATCCCGCACCATAGAAAACCTGGTTTCCTATGCCGATCAACCCCAACCTTCCACAATTCTTGTATTGTGCTATAAATACAATAAACTGGATAAACGTAAGAAGTTATATAAATCCATTAAAAAATCGGGGGTAATCTTTGAAGGTAAAAAACTTTACGAAAATCAAGTAGGGGAATGGATTAAAAAATCCTTGCATTCTAGGGGTTATGGAATTACTTTCAAGGCGGCCAATCTTTTGGTAGAGTTCCTTGGTACCGATTTGGGCAAGATAGATAAGGAACTTGAGAAATTGTGTTTGGTTGTCCCAAAAGGTGTTGAAATCAATCCGGAAGCCATTGAATCCAATATTGGAATTAGTAAGGATTATAACAATTTTGAACTTAAAAAAGCAATAGGTGAGAGAGACGTTGAAAAAGCAACAAGAATTGTCAATTATTTTGCGCAGAATCCAAAGGACAATCCGTTTGTGCTAACGATAACCCTTTTGTACTCATTTTTTATACAGTTGCTTTCTTATCACGGTTTAAAGGATCACTCGCCAAAGAGTGTTTCCTCCGCCTTGGGTATAAGGCCATTTTTTGTTTCTGAAATTCAGACGGCGGCAAGAAATTATCCAATGAGGCGCGTTAGTGAAATTATTTCCAGCTTAAGGGAATTGGATGTTAAGGGCAAAGGTGTTGGTTCCAATATTTCGCAGGCGGACTTGTTAAAGGAACTATTGATCAAAATATTCTAAACTCATAATGGGTTGAATGGCCCCTTTACAGAAAAAACCTACATACTATCAATCCAGGGAACTGATAGGCCTAGGGCAGCAACCGACTTAATGCAGTCAGATTTACTTCTTATCCAAACTATATTTTCCTGGACCCAACATAAGTATCGATATAAAGGCAACTAAAAATAAAACGGCCTTTTCTTTTACATTGAAGGGATCTGCACCATGAACAATAAATGTGGCAACCAACATGGTTATAATTGTAGGAACTGTGGCCCAACGTGTTTTAAAACCAATAATAATCAGAATTGGACAAATAAATTCCCCTATAACCGCAAGGAATAGTGAAGGGGCTGCACCAATACCAATGGGGTCACCAAATTCAAAATTACCACTAATTAACTTTTGAAATTTAGGTAGTCCGTGGGTTATCATTAAAATAGCAGTAGAAATACGCAGAAATAGTAGGCCTAGGTCTTTCATTTGGGAGGGAGTAGGTTTTATTAAGAATTAATAGATTTAAAGCGTATAAAAGTAACTATTAGTTTCTGAATAACAAAAGGAATTATGATAGTCCATATTTAGAAACTTCAAAATAACCCTAGGGTTATCTCAATTTAGGAAAATCCGTAGGATTAGACTCGTGCATTATGCCATAAACCTTTTCAAAAATATCCTCGGCGTTAGGCTTGGAAAAATAATCCCCATCTGTGGCATAAGCCGGTCTATGTGCCTTTGCGGTAAGGGTCTGGGGAGCACTGTCCAAATATTTATACGCACCTTGTTTCTCAATAATTTCATGAGTCAGATAGGCGGAGCAGCCTCCAGGTACATCTTCATCTATAACCAACAACCTACTTGTTTTTTTAATGCTCTTAAGTACGTCATGACGTAAATCGAAAGGCAATAGGCTCTGGGCATCCACAACTTCAGCATCGATACCCACTTCCCTAAGTTCTTCAGCGGCTTGCATCACTATTCTAAGGGTAGAACCATAGGACAATAAAGTAATGTCCGTTCCAGTTCTAACTACTTCAACTATTCCAATCGGGGTGCATATATCCCCAAGGTTATTGGGTTTGGGCTCTTTTAATCGGTACCCATTTAAACTCTCGATCAACAAGGCCGGCTCGTTTCCCTTCATAAGGGTGTTGTAAAAACCAGCAGCCTTGGTCATATTCCTTGGTACTAGAATATACATGCCGCGCAATAAGTGGATCAATCCACCCATTTGCGAACCCGAATGCCAAATTCCTTCCAGTCGGTGCCCACGCGTCCGCACGATCAATGGTGCCCTTTGTTTCCCAACGGTCCTATAAAGTAATGTTGCCAAATCATCGGTCAATGTAAAAAGCGCGTAAAATATATAATCCAAATATTGAATTTCCGCAATGGGGCGCAAACCTCTCAGCGCCATTCCTATTCCTTGTCCAATTATACTGGCCTCCCTAATCCCAACATCGGCAACCCGGAGTTCCCCATATTTCTTTTGCAATCCTTCCAAACCTTGATTAACATCACCTATGGCTCCGCTGTCTTCCCCAAAAATCAATGCTTGGGAATACCTTTCAAAAAGAGCATCAAAATTGTCCCTAAGGATAATTCTTCCATCTACTTGCTCGGGATCCTCATCAAAAGTAGGCCTCACCTCAGGAACACTCAACGCATTGTTGCTTTGTTCGTTATATAAATGGGAACTAAACTTGGTTTGGGATTCCTCTAAAAAATTCTTGGTCCAAGCAGCCAAAAGATCTTTTTCCTTGCTGCTTTCTCCCAGCAAATATCGCATTGCCTTTCTGGCCTTGGAAGCCATATCCTTTTTAATAGGTTCTTCAATAGCTATTAAATCGTTTTTTAATTTGGTGATAAAAATTTTGTTCATACTGGAATTGGCAGCATTTTCCAATAAGTTCACCAATACTTTTTTCTGTTCCTTATGGGGTGTCAAAAATTCTTCCCAAGCCTCTTTACGAGCGCTTCGAACCTGTCTTTTTATATTCTTTTCAAGCGATTTTAACTCCTCTTCTGTTGAAATTTTATTTTCCAATATCCATTCCCTGTAGCGCTTATTGCAATCATTGTCCTTTTCCCATTGCAAACGCTCCTCACTCTTATAGCGCTCATGGGAACCCGAAGTAGAATGTCCTTGCGGTTGCGTTAGTTCGGTAATATGGATTATTACCGGCACATGTTCGTCCCTGGCAATATCGGAGGCATTTTCATAAGCGTGGATCAAGGCCGTATAATCCCATCCCTTCACTTTTAATATCTCATAGCCCTCATGGTTCTTGTCCCTTTGAAAACCAATTAATATTTTTGATATATCCTCCTTGGTGGTCTGGTGTTTTGCGTGAACGGAAATGCCGTAGTTGTCATCCCAAATACTAATTACCATTGGTACTTGTAATACCCCTGCCGCATTTATGGTTTCAAAAAAAACACCTTCACTTGTACTGGCATTACCAATGGTCCCCCAGGCTACTTCGTTGCCATTATCCGAAAATTTGTCACTGGATTTAACCTTTACGTTCCTGTATATTTTTGATGCCTGGGCCAAACCTAACAATCTAGGCATTTGTCCGGCAGTACAAGAAATATCGGCACTACTATTTTTTTGTTTGGTGAGGTCTCTCCAACTGCCGTCTTCGTTTAGACTAAAGGTGGTAAAGTGACCACCCATTTGCCTTCCGGCACTCATGGTTTCTTTAGTTATATCGGTCGTTGCATATAGACCATGGAAAAATTCCTTTGGGGAAAGCAGTCCCAAAGCCATCATAAAAGTTTGATCCCTGTAATAGCCACTCCTAAAATCCCCATCCCTAAAAGATCTGGCCATGGCCAATTGCGGAAGCTCCTTACCATCTCCAAAAATTCCAAATTTAGCTTTTCCGGTCAGAACTTCCCTTCTGCCCAATAGGCTACATTCCCTGCTAGTAACTGCAATTTCATAGTCTTTCAATATTTGTAATTGAAAATCGTCAAATGAAATATCGTTGCTTGACTTGGAATCTATATTCATTACGCTATTGATGGTTTATCGCAAAAATATCAAATCAATATGGTTTTTGCAACCTATACAAGAGGATAATAATTAATAATTCCTTAAAGAAAATTGAAGTGTATTTTTAAATATTGAGAATATCGTAAAAATAGGTTCGATATTTGAGAATGCATCAATAATTTAGAACCATTTCCTAGTAAATAACCCGGTTAAAGTCCTTGGGCTAAAGGTTATAACAAATCTGATTTTTTGATCGTACTGTGGTTGTGAAATCTCCCAACCGTTGTTCGAGTACAATGGAAAATAAAGTTCAAAATAATCTGTCAACAAATTTAAGCGAATACCGGAGTCATAAACAAAACGCTCTTTTAACCCTTTATTCTTTATAAAACCCATATCACCGTAAAGTTCTATCCACCGCCAAATATTTACACTGGTATTAATGGTTGCCATCCAGTCATTGGCGAATGGGTTTTCCAATTTGGATTTAAAACCTCCCTCGGCAACAATAATCTGTTGACTATAGATTCCCGAACCTTCCGATCTTCCCAAATATTCATAATCGAACAGATAGTCTGTGGGCCTATCAAGGGCAAAACTAAAAAATTCTGTACTGCCGGCCGTTTCATTTCTAAGGAACTTACCAGCGAAAAAACGTAAATTAAACTGCCTATTGTTTTCAAAAAGTTTCCGGTATTCCAATTCATACGCAAGCTTGGTAAATTTATCGGAATACTGCGCGTCCACAGACCAAGAGAGATAATTGATTATGTTATTGGTGGTATTAAAATATTTTGCATTGAACACATTATAATCCGGATCTGTTTCCAATCCCAGACTCTGTAGATTTGGATCTATGTCCCTAAATACACTTATAGACCTAAAAATCAGGGCCTCCCTTTTATTAAGTAAAAGATTACTGGGCCTCCAGCCAAAACCTATAGAAGGACTCACCGTACTGTAGCGGGAATTTTCTTGGAAATGTGAGGTAGACCCCCTTAGGGAATAGTTGGTAACGTATAGACCGCTTTTACCGTGGTATTTACGAAAATTAAATTTACCATAACCTACAAAAGTCTTTTCATTAGGGGCATAGGAAGGGGCCAGATCAAAAACGAACGGCCTTTCCAATAAGGTCTTGTTGTGTAATCTCATGCCCGGAGAAAGTCCGTCATACTTATTGAATCCCAAGACCGGAACATAAAACACCTGATTGTAGTAGGGGTCTTCGGCATCCTTAAAAAATTGAAATTTCAGTTTTTTGTTGCTTGAAAAGAAGCCGTTCAAGGATTTCCAATTATCTCTTTGGTTGAATTCCGGAATGGTTTGATCATAATTTAAAACCAAACGATCTTCCCCGTTCTTTGGAATTCTAAAGGCCTGTTGATCGGTAATATCCGTAAACCAGTAATTTGAAACTACGGTATCATTTTTTATCCCAAAAAGTGAAATAGGTACATTGGTGCCTTCTTTATTTTTTAAGATGACCACCAAGGAATCCTCCATTTTTCGCACCTTCTTTATTTTGAAGTCGATTTTTTGGGTTGTGGACACATATTCATCAAAAAACCAATTGATATCCTTGTCCGAGTTTTCTACAACTATAAATTTAAAATCTGCCGCTGTGGATGGTTTTAATCTATAGTTTATGTAGAATTCTTTCACACTGCGGTCTACGTGTTCTTTGCCAGTATAATCGGCCAAATATGCCAATCCCAATCCAGCCTTGTATCTATTGGCTATTTTTTGATTGAATTTTACAAGCGAATCGTTGGGAGTAGTGAGGGACTGATCAATATTTCTTCTGGCCGACAGCATATGGAGCAGAGGATATTGTTCGTTAAAATTCATTTTGGCCAAATGAAAATTCCGTACACCCCAAATACTGGATAATTTGCCCAACAGTTTTTGATCTGGATAGTATTCCTCCACAAAACCGATCATAAGATAATTCAAAATTGCATCGGTAACCCATTTTTCGTTTCTTGGATCTAGGAACATTGTTTCCTTTATAAAACTATTGAGAGCTGTTTTTAGAAACTTCATTTCAAATTGAAACTGTTCCTCATAGGGTCTAATAAAGCTGGGGAGTTGGTTAATTCCATACAAGGGATCCTTATCATAATCCAGTTCCGAGACCAATAATTGTTTATGTGGAAAATCGCCCAAATTATCATAGATATACTTAGATACCTTGTTTATAGATATTCCGGAAGATATTTCATCGTACTTCGGCGACTGCAGGTCGGTCAAAATAGTTATTTCCGGCGTTACATGCCTTACGAATTGATTGTACGGCCTTATAATTATCTCCCCACTTTTTTGATTGATCCCCTGTAAATAAATATGTTGAACATTACCTTCTAAATTTTTTCCCAATTCATGAAAATTGGAGACCGCAAATAAATTTTCAGGTATAATGAGTTCTATGGACGTATTGGCCATATCCGTATAAAGGTCTTCCAAATTTTTGTTTGAATATAAGTGCCATTCCCCATCATAAACGGCAGGGGTAAGGTACCAGTCCTTTAAGTAATAGCCGCCTCTGTTATCATATCCGTAGGTAGTGAATTTATCCGACGGTAATTTTACCTTATAGGTTATAAATATTTTAGTTGATTCCTTTGGGGGTAGTGGATGGTTCAGATTAATTTTAATAATGTCCTTTCCAGGGGCGTATTCCCAATCCAGACCTTGGTAATTATCATCAACGGTACTCGTAATTTTGGTATTTCCCCTTTCTACATCCTTGGCCAAATGCAGCCCTTTCTTAAATTCTTCAGAAAACCTTTTGGCCAAAGCTGTATTCTTATTGGCATAGGCATTGGCCCAATCATTAAAGTAAATTAACTCCAAGGTATCCTTGGAATTATTTTCATAAATAATTTCCTGTTGTATATTGAACGTTTTACTTTCGGCATCCAAGGTGGCCTTAAGTTTATTGGAATGCTGGGCCATGGAAAGACCGTTGACACATAAAATTATCAACAATAAAATAGGTTTCCGTATGTATACCAACTTTTTCAAAAATCCTGTGTTTAGAAATTAGGGCTCAATATATTTCCTTTGTAAAAGGAATCTATTATGTCCACCACTTCATTTTCCGTGTCAACTATTTGTATCAGATCCAAATCATTGGGACTAATGTTCCCCATTTTCAGCATGGCATCCTTTATCCAATCCAACAATCCTTTCCAAAATTCTGAGCCCACCAAAATAATGGGAAATTTTTCTATTTTGTTGGTCTGTATAAGTGTAATTGCTTCGAAAAGTTCATCCAACGTACCAAAACCTCCTGGCAAGACCACAAAGCCTTGGGAATATTTTACGAACATAACCTTACGGACAAAGAAATAATCAAAATCCAAACTTTTATCCCCGTCTATATAAGGATTGTCATGTTGCTCAAAAGGCAAATCAATATTTAAACCAACAGAGGTGCCACCTGCCAAATGTGCGCCCCTATTCCCTGCTTCCATTATTCCTGGACCACCGCCAGTGATAATTCCATAACCGGCTTCGGCAATACTCTTGGCCACACTTACTGCCAATTCATAGTATTTGTCCCCTTGCTTTGTACGTGCGGACCCAAAGATGGAAACGCATGGTCCGATGGAACTCATTTTTTCAAATCCGTTCACAAACTCGCCCATAATCTTGAATAGGGCCCAGGAATCGTTTGTTTTTATCTCATTCCATCCTTTGTGATGCTGTTCTTTTCTCATGTTAGAATATTATCTATAATCAATTAAGGCTTTCTTTGTCATAACGCTATAAAGTTGTTTTGAAGAAAATAGTATCTTTAATTGACGGTTAATTTCACAAACCTAATTCTTTTCTTAAAAATTTTGAGGTGTAACTCTTTTTATCGAGGGCTACTTCCTCGGGAGTTCCTTCAGCAACTACCATACCACCATTGCGACCGCCTTCGTAACCTATATCGATAATATGGTCTACCATTTTTATAACATCCATATTATGTTCAATTACCAGAACGGTATTTCCCTTGTTCACAAGCTTATTTAGCACCTGCATCAAAACCCTGATATCTTCAAAGTGCAGGCCTGTTGTAGGTTCGTCCAATATATAAAAGGTATTACCGGTATCCCTTTTGGATAGTTCTGTAGCCAACTTTATACGCTGCGCTTCTCCACCGGATAGGGTGGTGGATTGCTGGCCCAAGGAAATATATCCCAACCCAACATCCTGTATAGTTTTCAATTTGCGATAGATCTTGGGAATATTCTCAAAAAATTCCACAGACTCGTTAATAGTCATTTCAAGTACATCGGCAATAGATTTGCCCTTATACCTTATTTCCAAGGTTTCCCTGTTAAAGCGTTTCCCATTACAGGTCTCACATTCAACATAAACATCTGGAAGGAAATTCATTTCTATTACCCTTAGTCCTCCGCCTTGACAAGTTTCACAACGCCCTCCGGTAACATTAAAACTAAAACGACCTGGCTTGTAACCCCTAATAGAGGCTTCCTGTGTTTTGGCAAAAAGGGACCTGATTTCACTAAAGACGCCGGTATAGGTAGCGGGATTGGACCTTGGTGTTCTTCCTATAGGAGACTGGTTAATATCTATGACCTTATCTATATGTTCCAAGCCCTTAATTTTCTTGTAGGGCATAGGAACTTTAACTCCATTAAAATAATAGGCATTTAAAATGGGGTATAGGGTTTCGTTTATCAAGGTAGATTTTCCGCTGCCCGAAACTCCCGTTACCCCGATCATTTTTCCCAAAGGAAAACTTACCGAAACATTTTTAAGATTATTTCCGGAACAGCCAGATATTTCCAGACTGTTTCCATTTCCTTCACGCCGCTTTTTTGGAACTTCTATTTTTAATTTACCTGAAATATAATCTGCCGTTAAAGTATGATGGTTTTTTAGGGCATCGGGTTTCCCTTCCGAAATTATTTCCCCTCCATGCTTTCCTGCCTTTGGCCCAATATCTATTACGTGGTCTGCACGTTCTATCATATCGCGGTCATGCTCTACCACAATTACAGAATTACCAAGGTCCCTAAGCGATTCCAGGGACTTTATCAACCGTTCATTGTCCCTTTGGTGCAAACCAATACTGGGCTCATCCAGAATATAAAGAACGCCTACCAATTGCGACCCAATTTGGGTTGCCAATCTAATACGCTGCGCTTCCCCCCCAGAAAGGGATTTGCTACTTCTATTTAGGGAGAGGTAGTCCAAGCCTACATCCAATAGAAATTGAACCCTTGTTTTTATTTCCTTTATAATTTCCTCGGCAATTTTTAATTGGTTGCCCTCCAATTTTTTTTCCAGACCGTTAAAGAAATCCGCCAATTCCGCAATGTCCAAATTGGATAGGTCGGCAATATTGTTGTTGTCTATTTTAAAATTTAGGGATTCTTGTTTTAGCCTAGTGCCTCCACAAGTTGGACATTTAATTTTGTCCATATATTCCTTGGCCCAACGTTTGATAGAGGTGGAGTTGGCCTCATTAAATTGACTTTTGATAAAATTGGATATGCCTTCATAATCTATTTTGTAAAGGCGCTTTACTCCCAAAGTTTTTGAATCTACCTCAAAACTTTCCTTACCACCATAGAGCAACACTCCAATGGCTTCCTCAGGGATTTTGGCAATTGTGGTGGTAAGTTCAAAATTATATCGCTGCGCAATAGTTTCTATCTGTTTAAAGGCCCAAGAATTTTTATATTCGCCCAAAGGTGCAATGCCACCCCCTTTGATGCTAAGGTTTTTGTTTGGGAAAATTTTATTTTCATTTACCTCATAAATATGTCCAAGCCCATTACAATCGGGACACATGCCCTTTGGGGAATTAAAAGAAAAGGTATTGGGTTCGGGAGAAGGGTATGAAATTCCAGTAGTGGGGCACATTAAATCCCTACTAAAATAACGGGGTTCGACCTTCCCTTCTTCCAAAATCATGAGTACATTTTCTCCACTGTACATTGCTGTATTAATTGTTTCGGAAATGCGCTTGTCCAACACGGAACTTTCTTCAATTTTGAGTCGGTCAATAACTATCTCAATATCATGGGTCTTATAACGGTCCACTTTCATGCCCTTTACAATATCCTTGATTTCTCCATCTACCCTTACCTTAACAAATCCCTGTTTGGCAATCTGCTCAAAAAGCTCTCTATAGTGACCTTTTCTGGACTTGATGATAGGAGCCAGAATATTTATTTTCTTGCCCCTGTAGGAAGATATGATCAATTCCTTTATCTGTGCATCATCATAACTGACCATCTTCTCCCCAGTATTGTAACTGTAGGCATCACCGGCCCTGGCAAATAAAAGTCTGAGGAAATCGTAGATTTCGGTAATGGTACCCACTGTTGACCTAGGAGATTTTGAAGTGGTCTTCTGCTCAATGGCAATTACTGGTGACAGACCATCGATCTTGTCCACATCAGGCCGCTCCAAGCCACCCAGAAACTGTCGGGCATAGGCCGAAAAAGTCTCAATATACCGTCTTTGACCTTCGGCATAAATGGTATCGAAGGCCAAGGATGATTTGCCGCTTCCGGATAGTCCGGTAATAACGACCAGCTTTTCACGGGGAATGGTGACATCTATATTTTTAAGGTTGTGCACACGAGCGCCTTTGACCTCAATATTCTCTTCGTAATTAATCATTTTCATTAGCAATGTGCGAAGTTACGACTTTGACTCCTAAAAAGGAAGTAGGTGCTATTTAGTTTTTTGTAGATTAAAAGCTTAGCTATAAATTAGCGTTCTTAACTTTAAAATATTTTTAAATGCAGCTTTTAGGAATAGGTTCCAGGATTAATCACAGCGAATACGGAAAAGGGGTAGTAACCAATGTTACGTCCAAACATTATTGGGTTACCTTCATGGACAATGGTTTGGAAACCATAGATTTGGATTCAGATTTTGAAGTGATAGAGGCAGTGGAGGACGAAGTGGATACCATTAGTTTTTCCGAAGTGGAACAGTCATTGATTTCTATATTAAAGCGCTGGAGCGATGCAAGTTCCATCACTCCAATTGCCGACAAATGGAAAGGCGGAAACCTGGTTTTAAAACCTGGCGATGCCAACTTATCCGAAAAAGATATTCCAATAGATACCTTTTTTCACAAAATAGTAATGGTCAGGGACAGGATTAGGGTAATGGAACAGAAAATAAACAGTAGTAATAATTTGGATGATCAGGAAAAGGTTGACCTACAACAGTATATAACCCGAATTTACGGCAGCCTAACCACATTTAACGTGCTATTTAAGAATCAGAGCGATAATTTTGTGGGCGAAAAAACCAAGTAAGTCAATCTAAAAATCTTTACTGTAAATTCTTTACCATTAATTGAAGGCACTTAGTAATATCCCTAAAACTAGGAAGAGTGGGATTCATTTAAAACATTGTGAAAAAAAAACGCGCATGTTAATTATACTGCCGCCTTTTCACCCATATCGGCCATCTCGGATTTTCTGGAATAGCGTGAATGTGAGTGCAATTTATTATTTATCAGTTGTTTTATGTTGGTATGGGAAAGGTCTCCGGTGCAATCATAAACCGACAATTCCAAGGAAATAATTTCGACAGTATAAAGGTTGTAATAAATGGCATACTTTCTTTTTTGATCGTATACCATAAATTCCTGACCATGAAATTTTGACCTGAAGTATTTGGAAATAAGCGGTAACACATCAAACCCAGGGGACACATTGGAAAAGTAGACCTGATCTTGTGATATTTCAAAATTTGCAATGGCTTCTATTCTATGTTTTTCCCGAGCCACCATTCTGGAATGTTGCTGAATTTTTAAAATAATTTCGGACATTCCTTCAATAGGGTTTTCATTGGGATGGGCATACATGGAACGGATGTACTGGTAGAGAAGAAGTTCAATGCCCTTGGTTTCGCTCAGAAAAGCAAAGTATATGGACTTAATGGCTGAATTGCTTTTGTTCTGTATACTGTTCCAAACCCGTCTTGCCTTATCCATCTGGGTAAATACCATTATTGCCTCCGAAAACAGTCCTTTTTGAAGATCCTTATTTTTTTGGATGTTCGCTACCGATATTTTCTCTTCAAAAATTTTGAACACCGTAGTTAAAAAACCATTGAAACTGCCATCGTAAATTAAAACCTTAGGATTTTCCATAATTAATCGAATAAACTGAGTTGCACACTTAATTCCTTTTTTAAACGCCTTCTTGACGTTTTTACCATATGACCTTTGGTTGAACCATTCCCTTTCTTAGAGTTAACTGAAACAAAGTAATTATCCTCCATCCCGGAAAAAGCTACGTTACTTAATTTTTGATGCAAATCGTCCAAAGTCATAATTTCATATTTGTAATTATTCCAAATATATGGATTATTTCCTAATTATGGAAATAGTCCAAGAAATTTTTTGGATATATTCCAAAATCCGTATATTTGAAATTATTAGATATGCTCATTTATATTAATAAAGGGTATGTTTAATTCAACTAAATGAATTTAAAACCTGTACTATGAATGAGGATATAGAAATTGTGACAAAGCGTTTTACCGATCTACGTCGGGAATTGGGGTATACCCAATCTGATTTTGCCAACTTGCTCGGAATATCAAATACTACAGCAGACATAGAAAGGGGCCGTACCAAATTATCGGGAAAAGTAGTGGCGGAGCTGCTCAAACAATTTAAAATAAATCCTCTTTGGCTATTTGGTGAAAGTTCCCAAAAGTATCTAGCGGTTACAAATGTCAGTGTTATTCCAAAGGTGGTTACGGTAAATTCATCAGAAAACGAGAATATGGTATTGGTAAATGCCAAAGCGGCAGCCGGATATCCTCAAAATATTCAGGATACCAGTTGGTACAAACAGCTACCTGCCTTTGATATTCCTTTGCCAGAATTCAGAAATGCCACTTATAGAGGTTTCCAAATTGAAGGGGACAGTATGTTGCCCAATCTAAAGCCAGGGGAATGGGTATTGGCCAGAGCCGTTGAAGGTCTAAAGGATATTAGTCCCAATAAGATCTATGTTGTGGTATTACAGGACGCCGTTTTGGTGAAAAAAATTGAAAAATCTCCCAATCCTGCTGTAATTTCCCTAATATCGTTGAATGAAAACTACCCTCCATACAGCGTTAATACGGAAGACATACAAGAGCTTTGGCAAGTTAGTAGCAAAATAACCTTCGGTGTGGATGCCACCTCCGAAAAGGGATTGCTCAGACAATTGCAGGAATCTATGGATGAGCTGAAAAATCAATTAAAAAAAGTAAATAATTAAAACAGCACCATTAATAGGCAGCAATTGCCGTATCCGGTATATTGTTTTCAGGAGCTTTTTGTTCTCAAATAAAATTATTGAAACCTATTTTCCCTTACTTCTTTAAATGTGTAGAGCTTTAACCCATCAGAAATTTTTAGTTGAATAGGATTAATATCTTCTAATTGTAAGGTTTCCCTTATAAGCCTTTTATCCGATGAAATGCATAATTTTATCGATGAAATACAAGAATATCTTCAATTTCCGGCTTTCACAACAAGATCTAGGTATTACACAACAAAATTCCAAAATTCACATTTCTACAACATACTTTTGAGCTGATAAAGAGTCCCAAATCTTATCATTACATATATAAAAAGGCTGTGCAAATTAATTGTATTGCCTTTTTTATTTTAAATCTTACTTTCGGCAAAAATTGTAGGATAAAATATTGGTTAACTTGCACACAAATCTATTAATTTGGTTTGAGCGATTATCAGCCAATTTATGATGATGGTAATTAGACATATGCGGGGTACAACAATAACCCTGCTTTGGCGTTTCTAGTATTGAGTGCCAATTTGCTAAAGGTTTAAAAATTATTAAAAAGACCAAAAGGATATAGAATATTAAGACAACAATTGAACAATGGTGAAGTCTTTTAATAAAATGTTTGTTTCATTAATGATTTGTTCATTGTGTTTTTGGTATTCGTCTGCCCAAGACCCTTCTACCAAACCCGATTATTTTAAGGAGTTCCAAAATAAGAAGGGAGTACAGGAAAGATTTGATTATTTCTTTGGCGTCCCCAATCGCTATCTAGAGGATTCGGCCTATGACTGGCAAGCAGCGGTAAACATTTATCACAACAATGCCCAAAAAGTAAAGGATTCATCAAGCATAACCAAATATGAGCTTATGCAATCCCAACTTTATTATGATATTGGCGACTTTAGCAAAAGTGTGGCCATTGCAAACCAATTGTACAAGAAGATTGATCATTTGGATATGCAATCCAAAAAAATCCTTTTAGATCTTATAGATAACAACTATGCTAAACTGGGGCTATACGATCGGCAATTTGAAATAAGAAATGAGAAAAAGAACTTAGGCATTACAGATAAGGTTATTTTCTATGATATCTACTCCAACCTTGGACTCCATAGAAAGGCAATGGATGACTATATCAAGGACAAGCTGAAAACCATAAGGGAAGACGATTATTTTGGCCAGGCAGAATATCAGAGCAATGTTGGGAACTATCTTCTTTTGGATATGTCCATTCCCACTGCCTTAACCTATTACAAAAAGGCAAAGGGTTTTATTGATGTCTACCTCAATGATATTAGTAGGGAGAAAACCGATCAAGAAATTAGCAAAGGCAATTTGTTGAAGGCCATTATAGAAGGAAACATAGGTAAATGCCATGCACTGCTCAAGGAATATGATATTGCCATTCCATTTTTGGAAAATTCCATTAACTTGATCAATGAGTACAACAAGGGTAAATTCTCATCTGATAAGGTAGAAAACACCTTGGAGTTGGCGGATTGTTATTTGCAGAAAGAAGACTACGAGAAGGCCAAGGAATATCTTTTGGATGGGCAAGATCCTGTGAAAATAGAAAATATACTTAGGAGGAACAGATTATTGGCAGCCTATTATGACCGTATAGGTGATTATAAAAATTCGGTCGACTATTTAAAAAGAAACGTACGCATAAGGGATTCCTTAAATAGAAATGAATCCTCCATGAAGAAGCAGCAGTTGGCTGCAGTGGCCGGACAAGAGATAGAGTACTCCAAAAAAATGATGGAGCAGCAGAAAAAGGATTTGGAACAATCCCGAAGCGATTTGCAGGCCAAAGAAGAAAGAATAAACATTGTTTTTATTTCGTTGATATTTACGCTTTTGGGATTTGCAGGCCTGGTTTTTGCCTATTTGAAAAGTATTAAGAACCAAAGACTCATTGCCGATCAAAAGCGCATTATAGAGGCTTCACTGGTTGAAAAGGATTCACTTTTAAAAGAAATTCACCACAGGGTAAAAAATAACCTTCAAATGGTCTCCAGCCTGCTTAGCCTACAGACAAAAAACACCCGCAGTAAAGCAGCTATAGAAGCATTGGAAGAGGGCAAGAGCAGGGTAAAGGCGATGGCACTTATCCATCAAAAATTATATCAGAACGACGATCTCTCCGTGATAGAAATGCAGGGATATATAGAAAGTCTTATTAATAGTGTACAATCGGTCTACAAAAAAGGTGGCCACAATATAAATATTACCATTGATGCCGAAGGCGTTGAATTGGATATTGATAGGGCAATTCCCTTTGGCCTTATTCTGAATGAACTGGTATCCAATTCCTTTAAATATGCCTTCCCTGATGATGACGAAAATGGAAAAATTTATATCCACTTGAGGAAAAATGGGGGACAGGGCTATTTTGAGTACACAGATAATGGGGTAGGACTGCCAGAGGATACGGATGACAGGGCCAATTCCTCCATGGGAATCAGGTTAATGAATCGACTGGTAAATCAGCTTCAATCTACTTTAAATATCGACAAAACATCGGAAGGAGTTCGTTTTTGGTTCAATTTTAAATAAATTTGAATAAAAACAGTTCAACTTATGAAAATTACTTCTTTAGGCCATTCCTCTTTACTCATTGAAACTGGTGGAAAAAGGTTACTGGTAGATCCGTTTATTACAGGAAATGATAAAGTCGGTGGAAAAATCGACATTAAAGATCTAAAACCCGATTACATCTTGGTTACCCACGCCCATCAAGACCATACCTTGGATGTTGAGGAAATTGGAAAAATGAGCAAAGCCACAGTGGTAAGCAATTTTGAGATAGCCACCCACTATGAAAACAAGGGCTTAAAGGCTCACCCCATGAACCATGGTGGGAGCTGGAAGTTCGATTTTGGAACCCTAAAATATGTAAATGCCATTCATACCTCTTCCTTTCCTGACGGGACTTATGGAGGCCAGCCGGGGGGATTTATTCTATCTTCTGAAGGAAAGCATATTTATATTGCCGGTGACACTGCCTTGACCATGGATATGAAACTAATTCCTATGTCCTTTAAATTGGATCTTGCCGTCTTACCCATTGGAGACAATTTTACCATGGGGGTCGATGATGCCATATTAGCGTCCGATTTTGTGGAATGCCCTAAGATATTGGGGTATCATTATGATACATTCGGGTATATTGTAATTGATCATAAAGAATCCGTTCAAAAATTTTCCGAGAATGGTAAAGAGCTAATTCTTTTGGAAATAGGCGGGTCTTTAACGGTGTAGTTATCTCACATTACTTCGCAGTACTAGCCTATGGAGCAGTTTGGGGAAAAATCTTTTCATATAGATACCCATTACTTCTTTCCTGCCAATGTAAACTTCGAATTTTTCTTTTTCTATGGCCCTGACCATTTTTTTGGCAAAAACATGGGGAGATAGTCCATTTTTGGTGGCCACATCATTGTCTTGTTGGGGAGTGCCATCTGCGGTAAGGGGGTTTATGGCTACATTGGTATTTACAAAACCTGGACATACCATGGTTACCTTTACATTGTCCTCTTCATGTTCCATGCGCAAAACATCAAAAAAACCGTGAAGAGCGTGCTTGGCCCCGCAATATCCAGAGCGATAGGGAGAGCCAAATTTTCCCATTAGGCTGGTTACGGTAACAAAATGGCCTTTTTTTTGGGATACAAAATAAGGAAGTATTGCTTTGGAAAGGGCTATGGTACCCATATAATTTACATCCATTAATTTTTGATAGACTTGCAAATCGGTATCCATAATCAAGGAGCGTTGGCTTATGCCCGCATTATTTATCAATATATCTATTGATCCATAAAAAGACATGGCTTCCATTACTTTTTCAGACATTTTATCCCTATCCATCAAATCCAATGGGAGCACGGAGGTATTATCGCCATGTGGACAACGGGCCTTTACTTGTTGTAGATCTATTAATTTTCTGGAAGATATAATCAGTTTATAACCTTTGCGATTAAGTTCATAGGACAGAGCTTCACCTATTCCTGATGAAGCCCCTGTTATCCAAACTACCTTATCGACTTTTGTTTTCATTTTTTTTCATATTTAGAGAAAAAGATAGTTAAATTTGATTTTATATTTCATGAAAGCGACCTACAAAAAATACATTTTAGCATTTAAACGTCCCAGCGGTACTTCCAGGGGTATAATGACCCAAAAAGAAACCTTCTTTATTATTTTGGAACGGGATAAAAAATTTGGAATTGGGGAATGCGGTATTTTAAGGGGATTAAGCGTTGATGATGTTCCTGATTATGAGGAAAGGCTAGAATGGACCTGCGATAATATCGGTTTGGGGAAAGACGTACTGTGGGAGGCTTTGATGAGTTATCCGAGTATTCAGTTCGGGGTGGAACAAGCCTTTTTATCCCTAAATTCCTCGGATCCCTTTTTACTTTTTCCTTCAGAATTTACACAAAACAATAACGCCATACCTATCAATGGATTGATATGGATGGGCGATGAGCAATATATGCATCAACAGATCCAGCAAAAGTTGGAGGAAGGTTTCAAGTGCATCAAACTAAAAATTGGAGCCATCGATTTTGAGAAGGAAATAGCACTTTTAAAATCCATTAGAAATAAATACAGTGAAAATGAAATAGAACTTAGGGTCGATGCCAATGGTGCATTTCTTCCTTCCGAGGCCATGCATAAGTTGGAACACCTTTCCCTGTTCGGTCTACACTCAATAGAACAACCTATTAAGGCAGGTAACATCAATGAAATGAGGAATTTGTGCTCAAAGACCCCCATTCCTATAGCTTTGGATGAAGAATTAATCGGGATTACAGATGTAACGGAAAAGGAGAAACTCCTACAAACTGCAAGGCCGCAGTATATAATACTAAAACCCAGTTTGGTTGGAGGGTTTAAAGGAAGTTTGGAATGGATCAAAATTGCGGAGAAATTAAATATTAAATGGTGGGTTACAAGTGCGTTGGAAAGCAATATTGGTCTTAATGCCATAGCCCAATGGACCTATACCTTAAATAACCCTTTGCCCCAGGGATTGGGTACAGGAGGTTTATATACCAATAATTTCGAATGTCCGCTAAAAGTGAAAAATGGCACAATATCCTATAAAAAAACTGGGAATTGGGAAAATAATTTAATTGAGAATATATGTATATAGAACAGGGATTTAAAGGGAACCATGAATCTTGGCGATACCTAGTTGGGGTTTTGATCATATTTATTGGCTGGCAACTTTTGGGGTCCATCCCCCTGCTAGGGGTAATAATAGTTAAGTCTCTTGGAGGGGAAACCTTTCCCTCGGATGTTGCTGGGATGTCCAAAATGGTCGGAAGCAATTTATTTTTGTTCCTAATGCTCATATCTTTTGTATTTGGTCTTTTAGCGACATTCCTTACCGTAAAATTTGTCCATAGGCAAAGTATAGTATCTCTGACCACCAGTAGAAAAAAAATAGATTGGAAAAGAATATTCTTTGCTTTTGGGCTTTGGGGTTTGATAACCATTTTAATTACAGGCTTGGATATATACTTATCACCAGAGGACTATGTTTTTAATTTTAATCTACTGCCCTTTTTAATTTTGTGCCTTATTTCCGTATTCCTGATCCCTCTCCAAACAAGTTTTGAAGAGTATTTTATGCGGGGATATCTGATGCAGGGAATTGGCTTAATGGCTGGCAAAAGATGGGTTCCCTTGGTAATCACCTCCATGATTTTTGGGTTGTTGCACCTTTTTAATCCTGAGGTTGAAAAATTGGGATATGGAATAATGGTCTACTATATCGGCACTGGATTTTTTTTAGGGATATTGACCTTAATGGATGAAGGGTTGGAATTGGCCATTGGTTTTCATGCTGCCAATAATTTATTGACCGCCCTTTTGGTGACAGCGGATTGGACCGCTTTCCAGACCGAATCCCTCTATAGGGATATATCGGAACCGGAATTGGGCTGGGATGTATTTTTGCCCGTTTTGGTAATTTATCCAATTCTCTTGTATGTATTCTCCAAAAAATACGGCTGGACCAATTGGAAGGAACGACTTGCTGGTGATGTACAAAGTCAGGAATCGGTACAATTAATAGATGAAAGTGAATCCAAGCTATAAAAATATCCACCCTAAATTCAAATTCAACGAAATCCATTACGATTTCGGGGTTTTAAAGGAGCTCTCCTATAGCCTTGTCAAGGAGGGGCTGGAGTATGAAAAAGCCATTGGAAATTTTCTGATGGATTGGCTGGATGATTCAGACTCCCTTGAAGTAAGTACCTCTGGATCTACAGGTGTCCCCAAAACAATTGCCTTGAAAAAGGAACACATGGTAAATTCCGCCTTGGCCACAGGAGCATTCTTTAAAATGGGACCAGGAACAAAAGCCCTCCTATGTCTGTCTTCCGAGCATATAGCAGGTAAAATGATGTTGGTACGGGCCATGGTACTTGGCTGGGAAATAGACACGGTGGAACCTTCTTCCAATCCTTTACAGTTTTCTTCCAAACATTATAACTTTGTTGCCATGGTGCCTTTACAAGTAAAGGGCTCTATATTAAACTTAAACCAAATAGACACTTTAATAATTGGGGGAGCACCTATTTCACCTGAATTAAAATCAGATCTGAACAAGGTAAATACGCATGTTTTTGAAACCTATGGTATGACCGAGTCCATTACCCATATAGCCGTAAAGGAACTTGCCAAAGGTTCGGAGGATTTCAATTTTAAGTCCCTTCCTGATGTAGTTCTTTCTAAGGACCATAGGGATTGTCTGGTAATCAAAGCCCCTAAAGTTTCCGATACTGTTATAGTTACCAATGATTTGGTAAACCTAATATCTTCTACTGAGTTTAAGTGGTTGGGCAGGTATGACAATGTTATTAATTCTGGGGGAGTAAAAATAATTCCAGAACTATTGGAAAATAAGTTATCGTCTTTGATTAAATCCAGATTTTTTGTGGCGGGCATCCCTGATCCGAATTTGGGACAAAAACTCATATTGGTGGTAGAAGGCAATGTAGATGGGAATCAATTGTCAATAGATATTAAATCCCATAGCTCAATCACTAAATTTGAAATTCCCAAAGAAATTTTTAGTGTACCCCAGTTTGTAGAAACAACTAGTGGGAAGGTAAATAGAAACGAAACTTTCGGAATTATAAAACAGAGAGGTTAAGGGGTTCATCTTAAATTAATTACCTAAATTCAAGAATTGAATATTACTTTCAAATTCTAAAGTGTATCTAATGGCCCGGATTTTTGTCAGTATTACATTTTTCTTTGTTTTTATTATAGGGACCGCTCAGGCGACTAAGATGACCATCAGCGGTAAGGTTACTTATATGGATCAAGCTTTACCCAATGCCAATGTGGTCATAAAAGGCACTTCGATTGGAACAAAAACGGATATTAAAGGAAAATATAGCATCGAAGTGTATCCTGGAAATATATTGGCTTTTACCTATTTGGGAATGCAAACCATTGAAGTAGCTGTTGATGACACGCACAATGTAATGGACATACAGCTATCAGAACATGTGGAAGAATTGAATGAAGTAGTTGTAAAAAAACGAAAACGTAAAAGTCAAAAAGAACTTCTGGCAGATTATCCCACCAATACCAACCTAATCAAGTCCTCATGGGGAATTATGGACAAGGACCGGACATCATATTCCATGCGGGTTATTGACGGTAAAAATTTAATGCCTTCGGGGATTGATTTTCTGGATGCCCTACTTCCATGGGTTCCTAATATGCTAATTGACAGGGTAACCTATCCCTTGGATCCTCGTGTTTATTTAACGCAATATGGAAGTACAAAAACCCATGTTATTTTTGACGTTGACGGCTTTGTTTATGAACAAGCCCCGACATTTATTTCAGTTCACGATATTGATCGTGTTGCGGTACTAACCAGAAATGGCGCATTTGCTAGATATGGTCCTAGAGGTGCTGGCGGAGTCATTATTATTAATACCAAGGAGCAGACGCGTATAGATGATTTAGGGGTAAAAAGAATCTATAGCAATTCTGGGTTAAGGGATAGCATTAATGATCGGTTAGCAATAAAACAGTCATATGTTCCAGAAATTCCTGAATACATTAAAGAATATTCTTTGGCCGATTCGGAAGAAGAGGCAGATCAAATATTTGAGAACCAAAAAACAAGATTTAGCAACTCCCCCTATTATTTACTTGACATTTCCCAATACTTTAAGGACACCTGGGGAGACAACAAAAAATCACAAGCACTTCTGGATACTATGGCTCACCAGTTCGCCCATGATGCCATCGCTCTAAAGGCCTTGGCCTATAGGTATGAAAATTTGGGTTTATTGGAAAGTGCCTTACAGCAATACTTGGCGATTCTGAAATTAAAACCAAGGGATGCCCAGTCGCACAGGGATTTGGCCAATGCCTATGATGAAATAGGGAATTACCAAAAAGCAATTCATATTTATTCCCGCTATGAGCTGGCCGTTAACGATCTAGATTCTGTTCCATTTGACAAATATGGTACAGACGAGCTTATGACTACAGAACGTATGAATATTATTAAACTTAATGCAGGGAAGTTTTTTTTGGAAAGTGGAACATTGGAAGAAAGAACTGCAATTCCTGGGAACAGGGTATTATTTGAATGGAATAGCAATGCAGCCGAATTTAAATTACAATTTGTAGATCCTGAAAAATATTATGACAGTTGGGAATATACTGTTGAAACCAAAGAAGCCGAATTGTCTGCAGAAATTTCAAAAGGATACTCCAGTAAACAATTCTTTTTGGACGATAACCTAAAAGGAGAATGGGTGATTAATATTTCTTACTTCGGAAATGGTTCGCAAGACCCAACCTACCTGAAAGTAACCACATTTTTTGATTACGGAACTTTGGAGCAAAGACAGGCTACCAAGCTTTTCAAACTTGCAGGGATTAAAGAAGATTCTTATTTGTGTAGAATCAATACGGAATCAAAATTATTTATTGAATAATAAAGGAATAAACCTTAATCGGTAGAGGCTCCTACAAATTTCCAAATCAACACATTGGTACATTAGTACATTTGCTCATTGGTACATTTCCACATCATCAAATTCCTAAACCTGTACCACCCCCATATTAAAAGGCTTTTCAATAGGGGCATGGTTTGCCGCCTCAATCCCCATCGAAATCCATTTCCGGGTGTCCAAAGGATCTATTACCGCATCCGTCCATAAGCGCGAAGCCGCATAATAGGGAGATATTTGGTTATCATATCGTTCCTTTATTTTATTAAAAAGTTCGTTTTCCTGCGCCTCCGTTATTTTCTCGCCCTTCTTCTTTAGCGATGCTGTTTCTATCTGAAGTAACACTTTTGCGGCAGAATTACCGCTCATTACCGCCAATTCGGCACTGGGCCAAGCTACAATCAATCTTGGATCGTAGGCTTTTCCGCACATGGCATAATTTCCCGCTCCGTAACTATTGCCTATAACCACGGTGAATTTAGGTACCACGGAATTACTCACCGCATTCACCATTTTTGCACCGTCCTTAATAATCCCACCGTGCTCACTTTTACTGCCCACCATAAATCCGGTAACGTCCTGTAAAAAAACCAAAGGAATTTTCTTTTGGTTACAGTTAGCAATAAAACGGGTGGCCTTATCAGCAGAATCGGAATAGATGACCCCTCCAAACTGCATTTCCCCATTCTTGGTCTTAACTACTTTGCGTTGGTTGGCAACGATACCCACTGCCCATCCATCTATGCGGGCATATCCAGTAAGTATAGTTTTTCCATAACCTTCCTTGTATTGTTCAAAATCGGAATTATCTACCAACCTATTTATAATTTCCAGCATATCGTACTGTTCCGATCTTGATTTTGGAATAATACCATAAATGTCATCTTCCTTTTCCTTGGGTTTTGCGCTAGTTACCCTATTGTATCCTGCCTTATCATAGTCGCCTATTTTACCCATAATGTTCCTAATGGTATCCAGAGCGTCTTTGTCGTCCTTGGCCTTGTAATCCGTTACTCCACTAATTTCACAATGAGTTGTGGCACCTCCCAAGGTTTCATTATCGATTACTTCCCCAATCGCGGCTTTTACCAAATAGCTTCCGGCCAAAAAAATACTCCCTGTTTTATCCACTATCAATGCCTCATCGCTCATAATGGGAAGATAGGCCCCTCCTGCAACACAACTGCCCATAACAGCTGAAATTTGGGTGATTCCCATACTGCTCATTACAGCATTGTTTCTAAAAATCCTGCCAAAATGTTCCTTGTCCGGAAATATTTCGTCCTGCATTGGAAGGTATACGCCAGCACTATCCACTAGGTAAATAATGGGCAAGCGATTTTCAATGGAAATTTCTTGGGCCCTTAGGTTCTTTTTTGCCGTGATAGGAAACCATGCCCCTGCTTTTACCGTGGCATCATTGGCAACAACAATGCATTGTTTGCCCTGTACATAACCAATTTTTACTACAACACCTCCAGAGGGGCATCCGCCATGGGCCTCGTACATACCATCACCAACAAAAGCCCCGATTTCTATGGACTCCTTTCCTTTATCCAAAAGATAATCGATACGCTCCCTGGCAGTTAATTTACCTTGGGCATGCTGCTTTTCCAACCTGCTTTTTCCGCCTCCGAGTTTTACCTTGGCCAGTTTATGTTTTAATGCTGATAAAAGTAATTTATTGTGGTCTTCGTTTTTGTTGAAGTTGATATCCATGTTGAGACGCCTTTCTTTTGCGCAATAAAGATAAGGAGTTATATTTATTAACTTTAACTAAATTATATTCTAAATGGGTGAAAAAGTAAGATGGGGAATTATCGGATTGGGCAATATAGCCCGTAATTTTGTCAAGGACCTTGCTCTGGTCAATGAAGCTCAAATATACGCGGCAGCCTCTAGAAATTTGGAAAAGGCCAAAGGGTTTGCCGACGAATATAATATTCCAAATGCCTTTGGGAGTTATAAGGAACTTTTGGAGTGTAAGGAAATAGATGCGGTCTATATTGCCACCCCGCACACTTCCCATTGCGAGCTATCCATAATGGCTATGGAGCATGGCAAGCATGTACTATGTGAAAAACCAATGGGGATAAATAGGGTAGAGGTCGAAAAAATGATAGTGGCAGCCCAACAAAACAAGGTTTTTTTAATGGAAGCCCTATGGAGCAGGTTTAATCCGTCCATTCTGAAGGTAAAGCAGTTGGTAGAAGCTGGGGATATTGGTCCATTAGCTTATCTGCATGCAGATTTTGCGTTTTATGCTATGGATCGGGATTTTAAGGGAAGAGTACTAAATCCTGAACTTGCTGGAGGTTCTTTATTGGATATAGGTATTTATCCTATTTTCCTTGCCTATTTACTTCTTGGCACACCGGATCAGATTTTATCAACCTCCAGCTTTCATGATAATGGCACAGAAATACAGACTTCAATGATCTTTAAATACCCTAAGGCCCAGGCTATTTTATATTCTGGGTTTACAAGCAGATCCGAAATGAAGGCAGAAATATCCGGGGAAAAAGGCACTATCTATATACCTACAAGATGGCATGAGGCTCAAGCTTATATCGTTGAAAAAAATGGCGAAAAAGAAGAGTTTAGCTTACCAACTACAGGTAGGGGATATTTTTACGAAATAAAGGAGGTTAATGAATGTATCAACCATGGCAAATTGGAAAGTAGTCTCTGGAGCCATCAGAATAGTTTGGATTTAATAAACATAATGGATATCGTAAGGAAACAAAATGGGATTGAATTTCCATTTGAGGAATAAAAGGTATAAACTCCAAGGGAAGACCTGAACCCCTATTAGGAAACAATCCAAGGGTAGTGATATTAAACTAGAAACCCCGCTAAGCAGGCGGGATTCGTTCAACTATCGTATTTCAATGAGCCTGCGGCTTTTGAAATACTTGTTTCACGAATAAAGTTTTTTTGTAAGATGACAAATTCTTGTAAAATTTACGATATTTGAGGCTCTAAAAACCAAACCAGTTAAAAAATGGGAATGAATAAGAATACAGTGCTTGCATGGGCAACCTTTATAATGATAATTGTAGGTCTTTCGCTTATTGCGTTGGGTGCTTTTAGATACGATGATGTTGCCGGATGGGGATTTGCCTCGGTTGGAATAGGTTTCTTTGCCATTGCATGGGTATTTAATGCATTAAAAGGTAGGGTATAAACTACTATAAGGTTTTAGCGCTTTGAAAATTGAAGGCTATTATGACTTCAAAAAGAAAAAAAACACCTTAAGATTGCAAGTAATTGGCCTTCTGTTTATAATTTAAATAATCACAATTAATAATACATATATAATATGTCGGACGATAAGAAAGTCATTTTCTCGATGTCTGGGGTTACTAAAACATACAAAACTGCCAATACCCCAGTATTAAAGAATATTTATTTAAGTTTCTTTTACGGAGCTAAGATTGGAATTTTAGGTCTTAACGGTTCTGGTAAGTCTACTCTCCTCAAGATAATTGCCGGTGTGGACAAGAACTTTCAGGGAGATGTAGTTTTTTCTCCAGGATATAAGGTTGGTTATCTGGAACAGGAGCCGCAATTGGACGAGAACAAGACCGTTTTGGAGGTAGTCAAAGAAGGCGTGGCAGATACTGTGGCCATCCTCGATGAATACAACAAGATCAATGATATGTTCGGACTTCCTGAGGTTTATGAGGATGCAGATAAAATGCAAAAACTCATGGACAAGCAGGCCGAACTTCAGGATAGGATAGATGCCACCAATGCCTGGGAATTAGACAACAAATTGGAAGTTGCCATGGACGCCTTGCGTACCCCGGACTCCGATAAGAAAATCGGAATACTTTCCGGAGGAGAAAGAAGGCGTGTGGCACTGTGCAGATTATTGTTGCAAGAACCTGAAATTCTCTTGTTGGATGAGCCTACCAACCATTTGGATGCCGAATCAGTCCACTGGTTGGAGCATCATTTGGCGGAGTACAAAGGAACCGTTATTGCGGTTACCCACGATAGGTATTTCTTGGATAATGTAGCTGGATGGATCCTGGAATTGGATAGGGGGGAAGGCATTCCTTGGAAAGGCAATTACTCAAGCTGGTTGGACCAAAAATCCAAGCGTATGGCCCAAGAAAGTAAAACGGCTTCCAAAAGACAGAAAATACTGGAAAGGGAGCTGGATTGGGTTAGACAAGGGGCCAAAGGTAGACAGACCAAACAAAAGGCCCGTCTACAGAATTATGACAAATTGATGAGCCAGGACCAAAAACAATTGGATGAAAAACTGGAGATCTATATCCCTAACGGACCTCGATTGGGGACCAATGTAATAGAAGCTAAGGGTGTAAGTAAGGCATACGGGGATAAATTGCTGTATGAGGACTTGAATTTTAAATTGCCACAAGCGGGCATTGTGGGTATTATTGGTCCTAACGGGGCTGGTAAAACTACTATTTTCCGTATGATTATGGGCGAGGAACAACCTGATAAAGGGGAGTTTATAGTAGGGGAAACAGCAAAAATAGCTTATGTAGACCAGAGTCATTCCAATATAGACCCCAATAAAACTATTTGGCAGAATTTTAGTGATGAGCAGGAATTGATCATGATGGGAGGTAGACAGGTAAATTCCAGGGCCTATTTAAGTCGATTTAATTTTTCCGGAAGTGAGCAGAACAAAAAAGTGGATATGCTTTCCGGTGGGGAGCGTAACCGTCTGCATTTGGCCATGACCCTTAAAGAAGAGGGCAACGTTCTTCTCTTGGATGAGCCCACCAACGATTTGGATGTTAATACCCTAAGGGCCCTTGAGGAAGGTTTGGAAAATTTTGCGGGATGTGCCGTGGTCATTTCCCACGACAGGTGGTTCCTGGATAGGATTTGTACCCATATCCTATCTTTTGAAGGTGATTCCCAAGTGTATTTCTTTGAAGGATCGTTCTCTGAATACGAAGAAAATAAGAAGAAACGTTTGGGAGGCGATTTGATACCCAAGCGACTAAAATACAAAAAGTTGGTTCGCTAATTCGATGTCTGATTTATATAACAATACGCTGTTGCCTTAAAAATTATGACAACAGCGTATTTTTTTTATTAATTAGGACCTCTTGTATCTGCAAGAACCCTAATAATCTTCCTTGGGATACCAATCCAACTGTACTACTTCAATATTGGGATTCTTATCGTTTACCAATGCTTTAAATTTGGCCACATCCCCAACATCCGGTTTTCCTCTGTAATGATAGGGATAAACCTGTTTGGGTTTAAATTCCAACACGGCATCCGCAGCACTTTCAACAGTCATAGTATAAGGAAGGTTCATACAGATAAAGGCCTTATCTATATTTTGTAATGCCCGCATCTCAGGAATATCCTCGGTATCCCCTGAAAAATAAACTCGCTCATTATTTTTACTGAGTACATAACCATTTCCTCTTCCCTTTATATGAAAGTCCTTGGCCTCCTCCCTAAGATTGTACATGGGAATTGCCTCGATATTAATTCCGTAACGCTCCTTGGCTTGCCCATTATTTAAAATATCCAGCTGGGGTGTAAATTCTGCAGGAATTTTATCGGCCACAGCCTGTGGGACAATTATTTTGGCCTTTTGGGTATTTAAGGCCTGCAAGGTTTCCAAACTGAAGTGATCGCCATGGATATCGGTAATCAAAATCAAGTCAGGTTCCTTTGCATCTACAAAAGCATCCTTGCCTCCAACAGGATCTATATAAATGATGGTTCCATTCCAATCCAAGACAGCAGTGGCGTGTTCTATTGGCGAGATTTCAATATTAGAAATAACATCTTCCGTTTTCAGTTCAACAGCTTCTGCTTTCTCCTGGCTGGACTTGGTTTTTTCCTTGCAGCCCATAGCCAATAAACCTGTTAATAAAGCAGCTGTAATAAGGTGTTTTGAATGGCGCATAATTATTGAATTTTAATTTATTAATAATTGCATTTTAATGTCACTCCTGGTATAGGGGAGATTTTTTTCGATTTCAATTTCTTTAAAGCCATACTTTCTATAAATATATAAGGCATTTTCCAACTTGGTACTGGAGTACAAAATTATTTTTTTCCATGCATTTTGTTTCCCTAAATCAATGGCAAAACGCAGAAGCGATTGACCAATTTTTAATCCTTGATAATTAGGGTCCACGGCCATTTTGCCCAGTTCATACGTTCTGTCCCCCACTTTTAAAAATGCAAAACATCCTACTATTTCATCATTGTATTGGGCAAAATAAATATATCCTCCTTTATTTATAATGTTGGCTTCGCAGTTTTCCAAAATATAGGTGTCCTTTGGTTCCACATAAAAGTACTTCTCCAACCAAGCTACATTAAGTTCCTTAAACCTCTTGGCATATTGGGAATCAAAGGGAATAATGCTCAAATCCATTCGTATTATATCAATATACCCATAAAGTTAAGGTAAGCATTTTGTATTCTTTAGAAGAAATGTTAATTTTTTTAATCCAAAAAAATCTAAAATCAAAACCTGATCGTATATAGAGTGTTACAAACAAATAAATTTAAGGTTAAAAAAAAATTAAATAATTAATAATTACAATTATGACTGAAACAAAAAGTAATAATGGATTGAAGGTTATTGCAGGTTTATTAGGTGTAATTTTACTTGGGGTAATCATTTACACAGTAAGTTTATATCAGGATAAACAAAAGAACACTGCATTACTTACAAAAGAAAAAGAATTGGTTGTTGAGGACTTGACCAGTTTAAAATCTGAGTATGACAAAGCTATCTTGGAAAGCAACGCTACCAATGAAGAATTGGTTTCTGCTAGGGATAACATTGCAAAATACATTGATTCCGTTAAGACAATGAAAGCCGATATTGCCAGTCTTTATCGTTACAGAAAGCAAGTTGGTATCTTGACCAAAGAAAGAGAGCAATTGATAAGAAAAGTTGATTCTTTAACCAGATCCAATACTTTCTTGGCTATGCAAAGGGACAGTACCTATGTTGAATTGGAAAAACAAACTGTTTTCAACGATTCTTTAGTAGTTCAGAATACTCAATTGGCAGATGTTGTTGAAAAAGGTTCAGCTTTAAATTTATCCAAATTCTCTGTAGATGCAGTTAAGGAAAGAACTAGTGGTAAATTGGTATCTACTTCTAGAGCCAAGGCTACCGACAAATTAAAAGTTTGTTTCACCGTTGCGGACAACGTAATTGCTCAAGCTGGTGACAGACAATTCTTTATTGAGGTTTTGGATCCACAAGGAAATGTTTTGGGAGAAAGTTTCTCTAAAACAAGTGATTCAGGAGCTTCTGTTACTTACAGCAAAGGAACTGAATTCTACTATGAGAACCGCTCTTTGGACGTATGTGATTTCATAAACAAGCCAGCAAGTGAATTCCAAAAAGGGAATTATATGGTAAATGTTTATGATAACAATCTAAAATTATTGGGAACTTCCAAGTTTCAATTAAAATAAGGAACACTATCCATTTAACTAAAAAGGCCAATCCTGAAGGATTGGCCTTTTTTTTAGTGAGACCCGTATTTCAAAAGCCGCAGGCGTATTGGAATGGGTTAGTCGAACTAACCCCGCCTTATCGGCGGGGTTTCTTATTTAATTACCCGGATCCTTGGATCGGGACCTTAAAGTGAGGGGCAGAGCTTGGCTCGGGATTTAATACCCTTTATTAATTGAACTAAGCTCGCAGCAAAAGCCGGATAAATCTAGGCTTGACACCAAGTGGCTTGCCTCGAAAATTTTTATTCCCTATAATTCCTCGCGGGCTCAAGTCGAGGTTTTTTGCTTATCCACTTTCAGATATTAATCCAGAGTACCTACCATATCTTCAGGTTTTACCCACTCATCATATTCTTCAGCGGTTACATATCCTAAATTAATAGCCTCTTCCTTTAAAGTAGTACCATTTTTATGGGCAGTATTGGCAATTTCTGCAGCCTTGTAATATCCTATTTTAGTATTCAGGGCCGTAACCAACATTAATGAATTGTTCAAAAGCTGCTTAATAACATCGTGATTGGGTTCTATACCTACGGCACAATTTTCATCGAAACTAACACAGGCATCCCCAATTAATTGGGCAGATTGCAATATGTTAGCTGCCATCATAGGTTTAAAAACATTTAGTTCGTAATGGCCTTGGGTTCCACCTACGGAAATGGCAACATCGTTCCCCATCACTTGGGCACAAACCATGGTCAGTGCCTCACATTGTGTAGGATTTACTTTTCCAGGCATTATGGAACTACCCGGTTCGTTGGCAGGAATAATAATTTCACCGATTCCTGATCTAGGACCTGAAGCCATCATCCGTATATCATTGGCTATTTTATTTAGACTTACTGCCAATTGCTTTAAAGCCCCATGGGTTTCTACTATGGCATCATGGGATGCCAGGGCCTCAAACTTGTTTTCAGCAGTTTTAAAGGGTAGTCCGGTAAATCTGGCGATATATTGTGAGACCAGTACATCATAACCCTTGGGAGCATTTAAACCGGTTCCTACTGCAGTACCGCCAAGTGCCAATTCACTCAAATGATCCAAGGTGTTGTCCAAGGCTTTTAATCCGTGATCCAATTGGGAAACATAACCAGAAATTTCCTGTCCCAAGGTTAGGGGAGTGGCATCCATTAAATGTGTTCGCCCTATTTTTACCACCTTGGCAAATTCTTTTGCCTTTTTATCCAGTGTATTCCTTAGTTGCGTAATTCCTGGTATGGTAACTTCAACAATCTTTTTATAGGCAGCAATGTGCATCCCGGTAGGAAAAGTATCGTTGGAAGACTGGGATTTGTTTACATCATCATTGGGCTGAATTGTTTTTTCTCCTTCCCCTATCTTTTTACCGGCCAATTCATGGGCCCTATTGGCGATAACCTCGTTAACGTTCATATTGCTTTGGGTTCCCGAGCCGGTTTGCCATATCACCAATGGAAATTGGTCATCGTGTTTACCCTCTAAAATTTCATCGCACACCTGGGCTATACGGTCTCTTTTTTCTTCGGAAAGTACCCCCAATTCAAAATTGGCGTAGGCCGCAGCTTTTTTTAAATAGGCAAATCCATAAACTACATCCAAAGGCATTGATGCCACCGGGCCAATTTTAAAATTATTTCTCGAGCGTTCGGTTTGAGCTCCCCAATATTTGTTGGACGGCACTTTAACCTCGCCCATGGTATCCTTTTCTATACGGTATTCCATAATTTAAATTGAGTTTATTGATGATTACAAATTTACATTTATCTCTTTAAGTAATAAAATTTCCACAAGGGTTAAGAAGTTACTCTCCCTATTATAAAAATTTTGATTTTAGTTCTGGTGTGGGGATCATACAGGCATCCTTTTTACCATACCATTTATACCTGTTTTTGGCAATATAGTCATACACCCAATCTCTTATTTTTTCAGGTATCCATTCGAACACACTTGTCAATTGCCAAACACCTCCAAAAGACTGGGCAATTTTAAGGGCGGCTGTAGATTTGGTATAATAGGCTACACCTGGCTCAATAAGTATAATAGAATCGATCTGGGAAGTATCAATCCCTCGTTGCTCCACTAATTTCTTGCCAATTTCACTTTGTAGTGCGGCAAACCTATAGGCATTGCTTTTATCGCGTCTAATAACGTATTGAACGGAACTATTGCAAAGGTTGCAAACGCCGTCAAAGAGTATTATTTTATTGTTTTCATTCATTTCCATAGTGGTCCTACCACTTTTTACATTTTTCTTTCTACCAATTCCAGTTGGTCTACCGCAACATTGGTGGTGAAAATACCATAGTTGACTATAGCCTTGTTCTTCTCCAAACTATCTATACTGCCCACGGCCTTTCCGTCCATTAAACGTACACGGTCCCCCACTTTAAATACTGGACGGGGCTTATTTTTTTCCTTTACTTCGGCCTTCTTTTTCTCAACCTTTTTCTTTTCGCGGATCACCTCCACCTTTTTTATCACCTCTTGTTCTACTTTGGCCTTCCTTTCCTTTTGTGCCTTTACTTCTTTTACCGATTGTTTTTTGCGTTTACTATTCTCCGTTTCCACTATACGTATTAACTCGGAAACCAAATTGCGCTTCTTTTTATCCTGAAAATATTTTTCTGCAGCCGTATTTACCTTATTTCCCAAATAGATCATCCGTTGATTATGATCGTACAGTTCCTGATAGTTTTCCAATTTGGATTTGATCTTGGAATTAAGGTCCTCCAATTTCTGGGCTTTCGTCCTGGCCTTGGATTCTTCTTCCTGAAGCCTGGAACCGGTTTTCTCCATTTTACTACGCTCCTTTTGGAGCTTGGCAATGGTGGCATCAAAACGGACCTTGCCATGCTCTATTTTCTTTTTAGCCTTATTGATAAGGCTATAGGGAATACCATTCTTTTGAGCCACTTCAAAGGTAAAGGAACTACCGGCCTGTCCCAATACCAACTGATAAGTGGGTTCCAAGGATTTTCCGTCAAAAAGCATATTGGCATTGGTAACATGTGGCAATTCATTGGCCAACAGTTTAAGATTGCCATAATGGGTGGTGATTACTCCGTAGGCACCCCTTTCATAAAAAACCTCCAAAAAGGTCTCGGCCAGGGCACCGCCCAGTTCCGGATCACTTCCTGTTCCAAATTCATCGATCAGAAACAAGGTCTTGTCGTTGCACTTGCGTAAGAAGTAATTCATATTCTTTAAGCGATAGCTATAGGTGCTTAAATGGTTTTCTATGGATTGGTTGTCCCCAATATCCGTCAGGACATTGTCGAACAAACATACTTTAGACCTCTCATGAACCGGAATAAGTAAGCCGCTTTGGAGCATTACCTGTAAAAGACCAATTGTTTTGAGGGTAATACTTTTTCCCCCAGCGTTGGGTCCAGAAATCACTATAATTCTGTTTTCTGGATGCAGGGCAATTGTTTGAGGGTATGTTTTTTCTTTTTTGTACTTATTGCTCAAAAACAATAAGGGGTGGTAGGCATCCCTTAGATAAAGCTCTCTATTTTCACTAATTTCTGGCAGCAGGGCATCCATTTCCAGAGCATATTTTGCCTTGGAGGCCGTTATGTCCATATGCACCAAAAAATCTTGGTAAGCATATAATTCAGGTGCAAAAGGACGTATACGATTGGTTAAGTCGTTCAATATTTTTTGTATCTCCTCCCGTTCCTCGAATTCCAGGTTACCTAATTCCCGACTATACCTAAGGGTAGCCTCCGGTTCAATATAGACGATACTTCCTGTCTTGGAAGTTCCCATTACAGCACCCTTTACTTTTTTTCGATACATGCTCTTTACGGCTAGTACACGCCTATTATCTACAACGGATTCCCTTATTTCATCCAAAAGCTCCGAAGCGTGGTAGGTATTCAGGGCGGTGGCAAAACTTTGATTTATTTTACCTTTTACCACAACCATTTGGGAACGGATATTTTGAAGGTTGTTGGATGCATTATCCTTTATTTCCCCAAATTTATCAATGACAGCCTCTATATTTCGAGGAATTTCTGTGTTAAGGGTAATACCATCGGAAACAGCAAATAGTAGGGGATAGTACTCCTTAAATTTTATAAAGAACTTAATATGCGTTGCTACTGTTGTACAAATGGAACCAATTTTCTTGAACCCACCTACTTCCAAGGTGGTATTCTCAATTTTAAGGAGTTTCAACTCCGGGTTTATGGTATCAAAGTTATGATTTGGAATCCTATTGTCGTTGGAGTAGGAGGCCAAATACTCCGATGTTTGTCCCAAAACGTCCAATAATTCGGATTTGATAGATATTGGTTCCAAATTGGCCACCTGTTCCTTACCTAGCTCTGTAGTGCAACGGGCAGCCAATTGCAGTAGGACGGTATTAAACTCGAGATCTTGAAGCGTTTTTGAACTTATTTTATTCATTTATGCAATTTTCCTTTCTATAAGGTTTTATAACCTTCAAAGGTAAGGAATAGGTGCAATATGGGAAGACTGTAAATACATGTATTTGTTGCCCTGCCATACCTTTTTTTGGCCCAAAGACCTGCCCAAGGGTCATAAAAGAAGAGGAATATTGGTCCCTAGAACAATATTTTTGGCACAGTATATGTTTTATAGCTAGGCTATTACTTTAGTTTTATTTAATAACCATTTAAAACCACCAGATGAAAAACCATAAATTAATACTAGGATATATTGGTATTGGCATTTTGTTAATGTCCTGCAGTGCCACCAATAATTTAACGATGGGTGCCACAGAACCTGCCATAGTGCATCTTCCGAAAGATATACAGAGAATAGGTATTATTAATAGAAGTTTACCTTCCGAAGGCAATAAACAAATTGACAAAATAGACCAGATACTGTCCGCCGAAGGTTTAAATCTTGACAAAAAAGGGGCTGAAGTTGCCATTAGCGCCCTATCGGATAAATTAGCCGGTACAGGAAGATTTGAAGAAATCCTTATTTTGGACAACGCAACGGAAATAAGAAAAGGACTGGATGTCTTTCCGGCCAGTTTGTCCTGGGAGATTATAGAGCAGATTTGTGAGGCCAATGGTGTTGATGCCATTTTTTCCTTGGCTTTTTACGATACGGACACGCAGGTTTCCTATAAACCATCCTTAATGCAACTTCCCAACAGTTTAGGAGTTAAGGTGTCGGTTCCGGCCCATGAAGTCACTCTGAACACCCTTATAAAAAATGGATGGCGAATCTATAACCCACGTACAAGGCAAATTGTGGACGAATTTATGTACACCGATCACTTGGTATCCTCAGGGCGAGGTATTAATCCGGTTAAGGCAATCGAAGCCGTAGCCAGAAGAAATGAGGCCGTTGAGGAATTGAGCAAAAATATTGGATATGCCTATGGATCTAGGCTTTCCCCATATAGACATAGAATCAGTAGGGATTACTTTGTTCGTGGATCCGACAATTTTGTAGTGGCAAAAAGAAGGGCGCAAACCGGAGATTGGCAGGGTGCGGCACAACTTTGGGAAAAGGAGCTGGACAATTCCAAGTCGAAAATTGCAGGAAGGGCCTGTTACAATATGGCGATAATAAATGAGATTAACGGAGATTTGAATGCCGCCATGGATTGGGCTTCAAAGTCTTATGCGGATTATGACAATAAGGAGGCCCTCAGATATTTGAATATTCTTAAATACCGATTATCTCAAAATGAAGTCTTGGAGCAACAAGCTTCCCGATAAAAATATGGCTCTTTTATAAGCCACATTTTCTTGGAAAATAACAACAGAAAGTCCGTTGTCCATAAAATTGGAACCGGACTTTTTTTTTGTTTAATGTATATTCTTTCAATTATACCAAGTCTCCGTTATGCTTCTAAAATTGTACAAAAAACGCCGTTAAGATGATATTTTTTCAAAAATAAGAAGCAATCAGCCCTAAAATTGAATGGTTTAGGGGTAAATGGACAATATTTTCACTATAAAACGAGTTTTACAAAGGTTATGATATTACGTCTAATTTTTTCTAAGCTTGAATTTAATTTACAAAGCATGAGCAAGTTTTGTATCCAGTTTTTATTGTTTTGTATTATAGTTTTAACTGTAGGCTGCAGTTCCACCAAGGAAATTGTCCTTCAAACTATAGAACCTTCACCTGTACATATTTCCCAAAAAATTAAAAGGATAGGTATCGTTAATAGAAGTATACTGCCACAGGCAGATGAGGATGAAACAGGCCTTAACGGAATGGTGGCCGCTGAAGAGCAATGGCTTTCGGAGCAGGGCAGGAATGCTGCCCTAACGGGATTGTTCAACGAATTATTAAAGGACAACCGTTTTGAAACTATTAAAATATTGGATTCGATACCCCACGAAATTTTACATTTTGAGATAGGAAACGATTCTATTTCCTGGGCCTCTGTTGAAAATATTTGTAATACATATAATGTGGATGCGATCTTTTCAATGGCCTTTTTTGATACGGAAACCAAAGTATCCATTAAAAAAACCTCAATGATGCAACCAAACCTCATGAGGGTGAAAGTTAAGGTACCGGCCCAAGAGCTTACCTTGGAAACCCTTATTGAAAATGGTTGGAAAATATACTATCCCAAATCCAAGGAAATAATTGATGAGATAGTTTTTAACGATCAAGTTATTTCCAAGGGCAAAGGCACCAATCCTATAGAGGCATATAAGGCCATAGAGGGTAGAAAGGAAACCCTTGTGGAACAGAGCAAGGCCACGGGCAGCAATTATGGACAGCGACTATTACCTTTCGAAAACAGTGTTGAGAGATCATATTATGTGCGCGGCACCACGAATTTTGAACAAGCTTATACATTAGTGGAAAACGGGGATTGGCAGGGTGCTGCACAACTTTGGGAAAAGGAATTGGATAATTCCAATTCTAAAATGGCAGGCCGATCCTGTTACAATATGGCAGTTATGCACGAAATTAATGGCGACCTTACATCCGCTATAGATTGGGCTACAAAATCTTACAAGGACCATGAAAACAAAGATGCCCTGGAATATTTGGATATTCTTAAATATAGGTCATTTCAAAATCAAATTTTGGAACAACAGGTTTCTAGATAAATACATTAATTAAATAGAGCTACAGCAACATCTTCAATTGGATAATCATAATGTTATAGAACTTGGCAAGTCTTAAAATGACTGCATAGTCACCAACTTCTTATAGACCCCATCTTTATCCATTAGTTGTGCATGGGAACCTTGTTCCACAATCTCACCCTTTTGTAGTACCACTATAGTATCTGCATTTTGTATGGTAGAAAGCCTGTGCGCTATGACAATAGAAGTTCTATTCTGCATCATTTTTTCCAAGGCATCCTGTACCAATCTTTCGCTTTCCGTATCCAAGGCAGAGGTGGCCTCATCCAGAATCATGATGGGCGGATTTTTAAGAACAGCCCTAGCAATGGAGAGCCTTTGTTTTTGTCCTCCGCTTAATTTATTTCCGCTATCCCCAATATTGGTATTATAGCCCTGGGGCAGCTCACTAATAAAATCGTGGGCATTGGCTATTTTTGCAGCTTCAATTATTTCTTCCTCCGTAGCTTCTTCTTTTCCGAGTCCAATATTATTTTTAACGGTATCATTGAACAAAATGGAATCCTGGGTTACAAGTCCCATTAAATTGCGAAGTGATTTTTTGGTAAATTCCCGAATATCAATGCCATCTATTTTTATTTCACCTTCATTTACATCGTAAAAGCGGGTCATTAGGTTGGCTATGGTACTTTTTCCGCTTCCAGATTGGCCTACAAGCGCTACGGTTTTACCCTTTGGCACCTTTAGATTAAATTTTTTCAACACATACTCATTCTCATATTTAAAGGAAACATTTGTTATATCAATTCCCTCATCAAATGTGCGTTTTACAACAGCTTCCTTTTTTTCAACAATTGGATTTTCGGTTTCCAATATTTCCAATACCCTTTCCGCGGCGGAATTACCTTTTTTAACCCCAAATGAGGCCTTACTAATAGCTTTTGCAGGGGTAAGAATGTTGTACGCAAGTCCCATATAGGCAATAAAAGAGGAAGCATCCAGAGTTTTATCTATCAAGACCATTTTTCCACCAAACCAAAGCAGTACTCCAATGACCAATATCCCTAAAAATTCTCCAGTAGGGGAAGCAAGGTTTTGTCTGTTCAACAATTTGTTGGAGAAGTTGAAAAACCTGTTGGTGGAAGTGGTAAAGGTTTTATAGAATCTAGATTCGGAATTAAAGGCCTTAATAACCCTCAATCCACCCAAAGTCTCTTCTACGATGGATAAAAACTGACCTTGTTCCCGCTGTACGCGGTCCGATTTCTTTTTCAGGGATTTTCCGATCCTTGAAATGATCATTCCCGCTATAGGGATAAAAATAAATACGAACAGGGTAAGTTTGGTACTTATCCCGAACATGATTACTATGGTAAATAATATGGTCAAAGGCTCCCTGACAATGAGTTCCAAAATGGATAGGAAGGAATGTTGAATCTCCAATACATCCGAAGTAATGCGGGCGATAACATCTCCCTTTCGCTTCTCCGAATAATAGGAAATTGGCAAATCCACTATTTTGGCGTACATCTTATTTCTGATGTCTTTTAGCACCCCATTTCTTAAAAAGGTAATAAAATACATGGCCAGATAATTGAAGAAATTCTTTAAAAGAAAAAGAATTAATACCAATCCAATGACCAGGACCAAGCCTTTCATTTCATCATCACCGGAATATGCATTGACCCTAAAATTAATATAGTCCTGCAAATAATCCTTTAATTGGCCCATACCTTCATAGACCGGTTCTACCAAAACCTTTTTCTCCGGCTTAAAAAGAACGTCCAACATGGGGATTAGGGCCGCAAAGGAAAGGGCACTGAAAAGGGCGTATAGAATATTAAAAAAAATGTTTAAAAATCCGTATTTACGGTAGGGTTTCGCAAAGCGAAGAATTTTTTTAAAATACTCCATTAACCTATATTCAGTTCTTTAAGGATTCTTTCAATTTTAGCATCCAACTCGGCGTCTACTTTTTTATAATCGGCCGCATTCTTCAATTCTGTATTGATACTAAAATAGAATTTGATCTTTGGCTCCGTACCACTTGGTCTGGCGGCCATTTTGGTCCCATCCTCGGTAATGTAAATCAATACATTGGATTTTGGAATGTCTATAGGAGTTACTTTTCCTGTTAGGACATTCTTAGAGGTTGCGGTATTGTAATCTTCCACAACAACAACTTTGGAACCGTCTATGCTTTCAACGGGATTATCCTTAAAATCTATCATCATCTGTTTAATTTCTTCCGCTCCCGACATCCCTTTCTTGGTCAAGGAAATCAATTTTTCCTTAAAGAACCCGTAGTCCACATAGCAATCTATAAGGTCCTTATAGAAGGAGCTGCCATTTGCTTTGGCGTTGGAACCAATTTCACAGGCCAATAGGGTAGAGGTTACCGCATCCTTATCCCGTACAAAATCGCCCACCATAAATCCAAAACTTTCCTCGCCACCACCGATAAATGGCTGGTCCGGAAAATCTTTGATCATTTTGGCAATCCATTTAAAACCTGTCAACGCTGTCTTGCATTCCACCCCATAGCCCTTAGCCAGTGAGTCCATCATAGGTGTAGAAACAATGGTGGAAGCTATAAATTCTTTTCCTGTAATTCCTTTTTTCTTCCTTTGGTCCAACAAAAACTTGGTCATCATGATCATGGTCTGGTTGCCGTTCAGGATTTCCATTTCTCCCTCAAGGTTACGAACGGCTACCCCAAGACGGTCGCTATCCGGATCGGTACCAATTACCATATCAGCACCAATTTCCTCTGCCTTTTTAATGGCCATGGATAGAGCTTCGGGCTCTTCAGGGTTTGGCGATACTACCGTTGGGAAATTGCCGTCCGGTTTGGCCTGTTCCTCAATAATGGTCACATTTTTATATCCGGCTCTTTTAAGCACTTCAGGGATTGCCGTAATTGAAGTTCCATGAAGGGAGGTAAAGACAATTTTAAAATCGTCCTTTCCCTTGGCATTGAAGTTCCCATTTTTCACGGAAGCTTCAATAAAGGCTTCATCTACCTTTTTGTCTATTAATTCTATTAAACTTTCATCTGCATTGAATTTGATATCTTCAAAGGAAAGGCTATTTATTTCACTAACTATGGCACCGTCCTGTGGTGGTACTATTTGTCCGCCATCGGTCCAGTACACTTTGTAGCCATTGTATTCCGGTGGATTATGCGAAGCCGTTAAAACAATACCGGCGTGACAGTTCAGATATTTTACGGCAAAGGATAGTTCAGGGGTAGTGCGTAATTCCGAAAAAAGGAAGACTTTAATACCATTGGCAGCAAAAACTTCGGCAACGGTCCTGGCCAAAGTATCACTGTTATGTCTACAGTCGTAAGCAATAACTACTTTAACCTGTTCCTTATTATATACCTGCTTTAGGTAGTTACTAAGACCTTGGGTACTTTTGCCCAAGGTATATTTATTTATTCTATTGGTACCGGCACCCATAATTCCGCGCATTCCCCCAGTACCAAATTCAAGGTTCTTGTAAAAGCGGTCTTTTAACTCTTCGGTATTACTATCTATCAATTTTTGAACCTCGTTCTTGGTCTTGTCGTCGAAAAAATCGGTCAACCAATTTTTGGCATTTTTCAGTATGGCTTCCATAGTCATTTGGTGTTATATGTTCTTAAAAATACAAAGAATATTCATTTATTTTTCGGAGAGATTTATTTCTTCTGTGATATTGTAACGGGTTTCGTTCTTGCGAGATCTTACCATTATTTCCCCTAAAAAGCCAGCAAGGAAAAGTTGGGTCCCTATAACCATAGCTATCAGTGCAATATAGAATTGTGGTCGCTCGGTAATTAGGCGCCCAAAAGGGTTGATGAATACTTTATCGATACCTAAATAAAGGGCAAATCCAAAACCAATTGTAAACATTAGGACTCCCAAGGCACCAAAAAGGTGCATAGGCCGTTTTCCAAACTTGGAAACGAACCAGATGGTAATCAGGTCCAAAAAACCATTGATAAAGCGGTCCATGCCAAATTTGGTCTTCCCATATTTTCTGGCCTGGTGCTGTACTACTTTTTCATCTATTTTATGGAATCCGGCACTCTTCGCCAATACTGGAATATATCGATGCATTTCTCCGGAAACTTCAATTGTTTTTACAACTTCCTTTTTATAGGCCTTTAAGCCGCAATTAAAATCGTGCAATCTTACCCCAGAGGTTTTACGGGCAGCCCAATTAAACAACTTGGAGGGAAGGTTTTTACTGAGTATTGAGTCGTATCTCTTTTTCTTCCATCCGGAAATAAGATCGAACCCCCCTTGTTGGATCATTTCGTATAATTCTGGGATTTCCTCTGGATTATCTTGTAGGTCTGCATCCATAGTAATTACCACCTCGCCTTGCGCCGCCTTAAATCCTGCATGAAGGGCCTGTGATTTCCCAAAATTCTTCAAGAAGCGTATACCCTTTACGTTGGGATTGGATTTTCCCAATTTGCTAATGATGTCCCAAGAACCATCGGTACTTCCATCATCAATAAAAAGTATTTCATATAAAAAATGATTGGATTGCATTACGCGTACAATCCAATCATGCAGTTCTGTCAACGATTCTTCTTCGTTAAGTAAGGGAATTATTATAGATATATTCATTCGGTACTAATGGAAAATCTTTTCAAAAGTACAAATTACTGAATAGTTTCTTTCTTTTTTAATATTAATGCTGGAATAAGTGATAATATAAGGCTTGCCACTATACTATATATGAGTCCAAATATAATTTGCCAAGAGGGTGTGGTGAATTTTTTGCCCATTTCCATTTGGGCGTCAATTTGCTCAGGGGTCATTTTAGTGGTTTCCATAAGCATACCTTTTTGGTATTCCATGGCTTTGTTCATCATTTCAGGGTCAATAACGCCTGCTAGGATCTGATTGAAAATAATTCCAATTATACCAGCGATCAGGCCAATACCGACACCAATTTTTAAACCTTCCCCAAAGGACATAAAACCATTATTGTCCTTTTTAAACTGCATCATGCCAATAACAATCATTGCTATGGTAATAATTAGGCTAATACCCATTACCATAGGACCTCCTTGATAATGCATATCCAAAGAATATAACATAAATATAAATACTACACTGATTGCCCCGAGGATAAGACCATAGGTCAAAGCATATTTTCCTGTTTTTGGTTTGGTTTCTTCCATGTTGATTATATATTTAATAGTTTTTATGGTTAGTGTTAACAGTCTTAAATTTGTTACAATTAAAGGTAGGTAATTTTTATTTTTCTTTTTTAAGGTTTTAAGTTGTTCTTTTCAGAAAAATATTTAAATTTGCACCTCGAAATTAAGCAGGAACAAACGTTTTTACAATGAAAAAAGATATACATCCAGGGAATTATAGATTGGTAGCCTTTAAGGACATGTCCAATGAAGAGGTTTTTATCACTAAATCCACAGCCGATACCAAAGAAACTTTAGATGTTGATGGAGTTGAATATCCATTGGTTAAATTGGAAATTTCAAGAACTTCACATCCATTCTATACAGGTAAGGCCAAATTTTTGGATACTGCAGGACGTATCGATAAATTTAAGAGCAAATACGAGAAGTTCAAAAAATAATATTTTCTTTACAAAAGAGTTATTAAGTCACGCTGTTGCGTGACTTTTTTTGTTTTAATTTAGTTGTATGAACTATATTCTTTTTGACGGTACGGTAAGAAGGGCCTTGTTGCCTTTTACCTTTACCAGGCCGGTTGCAGATATTAGAATCGGAATCCTCACCATCAGGGAAAAGTGGGAAAATTATTTAGGGAACACCATAACCACTATAACCGAGGACTATCTGTCCGAAAGATTCCCTATGGTTGAAATGGACGAGAATGTACTTATAAATGCGTCCTTTTTGCCCAATACCGAATTGGTAAACCTGGTAGCCAATTTAAATGAAAAAGAGGCTGTGTTTTATGGGGAGGAGGTTATAGCCTTTTATACAAAGGAGACTCAGGAAGAGGTCGATTTTTCAACCTACACCCATATTGAATATGAAGGTCCCTTACTACGCATTGAAAATACCTGGGATATCTTTTCAAAAAATGGGGAGGCTATGCAGGCAGATTTTGAGCTGTTGACCAAAGGAAGAAAAAGTGCTCCCATCTCCAAGACCAATAGTTTGGTAAACCCTGAAAATATATTTTTGGAAGAAGGAGCAAGTGTTGAATACAGTATATTAAATGCTTCCGAAGGACCCATTTATCTTGGTAAAAATTCTGAAGTTTGGGAAGGCAACCTTATTAGAGGTGGTTTTGCCCTGTGCGAAAAGGCAGTGGTAAAAATGGGTGCCAGAATCTACGGCCCCACTACCGTTGGCCCCTACAGTAAAGTATGTGGCGAAATTTCCAATTCTGTACTTATAGGATATTCCAGTAAGGGCCATGAGGGTTATCTCGGTAATTCGGTACTGGGGGAATGGTGCAACATAGGTGCCGATTCCAATAATTCCAATTTAAAGAACAATTACGCAAAGGTGCGATTATGGAATTATGATACAGAGAAATTTGAACAGACCGGACTGCAATTCTGTGGACTAATGATGGGCGACCATAGTAAAACTGCCATTAATACCATGTTTAATACCGGAACGGTAATAGGGGTAAACTGTAATATTTACGTCCCCGGATTCCCTAGGAATTTTGTTCCCAGTTTTAGTTGGGGAGGGGCTTCCGGTTTCACCACATACCAACCCCAAAAGGCTTTTGAAGCAGCAAAGGTAATGATGGCACGTAGGGGGGTGGAATTCAATGATATGGATGCCAAGATATTGAACCACGTTTTTGAGGAAACCAAACGATGGCGTAAGGAGTAACTACTACTTATTAAATTAAGCAAACCCTTGGCAATACCCTATGGGTTCCCAATAATTGGTATATTTGCAAACGTTTTGGATTAATGTATAAGAAACCGAATTCTATTCGGTCTAAGAAGAACAATGATGAAGAAAAAGGTCGCTTTCTATACCTTGGGCTGCAAGCTCAATTTTTCGGAAACTTCAACCATAGCCAGGGACTTGGTAGAGGAGGGCTTTGAGCGCGTGGAATTTTCTGAAAATGCGGATATGTATGTCATCAATACCTGTTCCGTTACCGAAAATGCCGATAAGCGATTTAAATCGATAGTTAAGCAAGCGCAAAAAAGCAATCCAAATGCCTTTGTTGCGGCTATAGGGTGCTATGCACAGCTTAAACCGGAAGAATTGGCCGCGGTAGACGGTGTTGATCTTGTTTTGGGGGCCACCGAAAAATTTAAGATTGCCGATTATGTCAATGATCTTTCCAAAAACGATTTTGGCCAGGTACATTCCTGTGAAATAGAAGAGGCCGATTTTTATGTGGGCAGTTATGCCATAGGCGATCGCACTAGGGCATTTTTAAAGGTACAGGATGGCTGTGACTATAAATGCACCTATTGTACCATTCCATTGGCCAGGGGGATTTCCAGAAGTGATACCCTTCAGAATGTTCTAAATAATGCAGCCGAAATATCATCAAAAGGCATCAAGGAAATTGTGCTTACCGGGGTTAACATCGGCGATTACGGAAAGGGAGAATTTGGAAATAAAAAACATGAGCATACTTTTTTGGATCTGGTAAAGGCACTAGATAGGGTAGAAGGTATACACCGCTTGCGGATTTCTTCCATTGAACCCAATTTATTAAAAAATGAAACCATAGATTTTGTGGCGCAAAGCAATTCCTTTGTACCCCACTTCCATATTCCACTACAGAGCGGCAGTGATGCCATTTTAAAATTGATGAGCAGAAGATACCTGACTAATTTATATGTGGATAGGGTTAAAAGAATAAGGGAAGTTATGCCGGACGCCTGTATTGGGGTAGATGTCATAGTAGGATTTCCAGGGGAAACCGAAGAACATTTTTTGGAAACCTATAACTTCCTTAATGAACTCGATATTTCCTATCTGCACGTATTTACTTATTCCGAAAGGGATAATACCAAGGCAACGGAATTAACCGGAGTAGTTCCTAAAAAAGTCAGGAATAAGAGAAGTAAAATGTTAAGAGGGCTATCTGTTAAAAAAAGAAGGGCATTTTACGAGGGACAGTTGGGTTCTACAAGAACGGTATTGTATGAGGCCGAAAACAAAGAAGGCTATATCCATGGATTTACCGAGAATTACGTAAAAGTTAAAACGCCATGGAACCCCAGCTTGGTGAATACCCTGCACGAAATAAAACTTACGGAAATTGACGATGATGGCATGGTAAGAGGTGTAGAAGTTAGCAGTATGGTATCTGCCTAGCCATACCCTTAATTACGGATTTACCATTTTCTTTAGGATTCAAAAACAAAAAAAAACCTCTCGATTAGGAGAGGTTTTTTTATCATTATATTCTTATCCCAACGGGAAGCATTTCTTTGTATTGTCGATTCTTTCTCAAGAAGCCGGCAATTTGAGGGCTAGTAGGCACCACTCTTAAATTTTGTTCTTGGATATGGCTCAAAACACTTTTAATGAAATCTTCTTTAAAACCTTCCTTCGTTATTTCTTCAGGAATTACAAGTTTTGTTAAAAAAACTTTGCGCTCTTGGGAAGAATACTCAATTTTTGCCAAGTGGCCGTCCACCCTGGCTTCAAATTGTCTCAAGAAACCATTGTCCTTAATTTCTACTTCATTCATATAGTTTGATTTTAAATAATGACTAATTTTGGATTATGATTATAACGTTCTCAAATTACAATCGAGGCTCATAAACTAAATAAACACATAAGCAGGGACGAAAAAGCCAAGAAAACAAAGTTAGTAAAAAAATAGTTATTATCCTATTAAAATAGTATGCTAGAAAACCAAACGGTCCAAAATAAAAAACATGTTTATTTCATGCCCGGCATGGCAGCCAATCCTTCCATTTTTGACAATATAGACTTGCCCGGGGAAACTTTCGAAAAACATTTCTTGGATTGGTCAGTTCCCGATAAGGATATTAGCCTTGAGGATTATGCCCTAAAAATGTCCGAGCGCATTAAACATAAGGATGCCGTCCTAATTGGGGTCTCTTTCGGGGGCATTTTGGTACAGGAGATGGCAAAACATATTAAAGTAGGAAAGGTTATTATTATTTCGAGCGTCAAGAGTAATACGGAACTTCCCAAGAGAATGATTTTCGCCAAATATACCAAAGCCCACAAGCTATTGCCCACTGGTCTAGTAAACAATATGGAACTTTTGGCTAAATATGCCTTTGGCGAAACAATCCCTAAACGTCTGGCACTTTATGAACAGTATCTGTCCATCCGTGACAAATATTACCTGGACTGGTCCATAGATGCTATAGTAAACTGGAAACAAACCCAATTCACGGAAAATATTATTCATATCCATGGTGAAAAAGACCCGGTCTTTCCCATAGGTCATATAAAAAATTGCATTACGGTTAAAAATGGGACCCATACGATGATAATTCACCGATCAAAATGGTTTAATGAACACTTACCTACAATTATTTTGCAATAAGGCAGTTCTATTTAATATCTTTGAGTTAGAAATAGGTACATGGCAGGTGCTATCTGGGTAGCAGATCTGCCAACCCAATGTGGTAGGACACTAAGAAAATTTAGAAATTTAAAAAAATAGAAGAGATGAAGGTTATAAAGAATGTTTTAATGATTTTGGGAGTTTTTTTCGTAGGAAGCACCTTAATATTTGCTGTGCAAAATCAGTATAGTGAAACTGCTATGTTGGTCGAGGAGTCGCAGCCCAAAGCAAATGATGGAGAGGAAACGGGATATCGTATAACGGCAATTGAGATACCCGAAGATTTAAATTTCGCCGGGGAACCCGTCCCTTTTGAGGATCCTGAGATTATGGAGCGTGTAGACCGTGAGTTTCTAGTAAATACCTACTGGCAGTCCAATGCCCTTTTACTTATGAAAAGAGCCAATAAATTCTTCCCTATTATAGAGCCTATCCTGGCGAAAAATGGAATTCCGGACGACTTTAAATATTTGGCCTTGGCAGAAAGTGGGCTTCAAAACGTGGTTTCTCCTGCTGGGGCCACAGGTTTTTGGCAGATAATGAGTGCCACAGGAAAAGAATACGGCCTGGAAATTAACAGCAATGTAGACGAAAGGTATCACGTTGAAAAATCTACCGAAGTAGCCTGTAGATACCTAAAGAGATCCAAAGATAAATTTGGAAGTTGGACCTTGGCTGCTGCGGCATACAATGCCGGGGCAGGAGGTATCCAAAAGTATATGGGAATACAGAAAGCGGATGGCTACTACGATCTTCTCTTAGGCGAAGAAACAGGTCGCTATGTATTTAGAATTTTGGCCATTAAGGAAATATTATCCAATCCTGAGAAATACGGATTTCATATTGAAAAAGAGGATATGTATACCGCCGTTCCAACTTTTAATGTTGAAATAAATGAACCGGTGAGCAATTTTGCCGATTTTGCGAACCAGTATGAGATCAACTACAAAATATTAAAGAGACATAACCCTTGGTTAAGGGAGCCACATTTAAATAATTCTTCCAGAAAGACATATACTATAGAAATCCCAAATAAGGGATACTACAAGATTTCCAAATAATGGTTTCTTTCCTAAAAGATAATATTTGGCCAGTACTTTTAGGAATTAATTATTTATTGGTAATCATATTTTCGGTCTTGATCGTTCTTAAAAATAGGAATCCGATCAAGACCTTGTCTTATATCTTTGTTTTGGCAACATTGCCCTTTATTGGGTTGTTGGTCTATTATCTTTTTGGCCAGGATTACAGAAAGGACAAGATTTTTGAAAAAAAATATGTCGATGATAATGAACGGTTAAAAAAATGGCGCGATAGCTTCAGTCTTGACCGCTCTGAAAGGGAAGACTTAAAGGAGTTTCTAGGGGAAGGTATTTTTAAGATATACCGATTAATGCGCAATAACGAAAGAGCTGTGCTCACCTTCGACAATGAGGTTGATATTTTGATAAATGGAGAGGAAAAGTTTAAATATCTTAGGGAGGATCTAGAAAATGCCAAACACCACATCCATCTGGAGTATTTTGTTTTGTTCGATAAAGGTTTGGGAAGTGAAATTATTGAAATTCTGTGCAAAAAGGCCCGGGAAGGAATTAGTGTAAGGCTTATTTATGATGACGTAGGCAGTGATATTTCCAATACCTACAAAAGGAAGCTTTCAGATAGCGGAGTGAAGCATTTTCCGTTCATGCCTGTTTTATTCTCCAACTCTACCAGTAAACTTAATTACAGGGACCATAGGAAAATAGTGGTCATAGACGGCAATATTGGATACGTAGGGGGTATTAATTTGGATCAGAAATACGACAACACCTTTGACAATGAAAGATACTGGAGAGATACACATTTACGTATAAGGGGAGGAGCCGTAGGTGCCCTTCAATCCTCTTTTGTTTTAAGTTGGAATTTTGCGGCCAAGGACACGATGGAAATCGATAAAATTCTACTCCCTGAACAGAAGCCCGCTCCCCAAAAGCCCGTAGCGGTACAAATTGCGGCAAGCGGTCCGGACAGTGATTGGGCCAATATAATGGAAGCCATGTTCTGCGCCATCAATTCGGCACATGAAAGTATATTGATCACCACGCCATATTTTATGCCCAATACCGCAATTCTAACGGCCTTGACCACGGCGGCGAGAAGTGGGGTAGAGGTGAAAATTATAGTACCTTACGAATCGGATTCAACAGTGGCGCAATATGCCACCGATTCCTACATTGAGGAATGTCTACATTCCGGTATCTCCATAAATCGCTACAAAAAAGGATTTATACATGCCAAGACCCTGGTAATAGACGATATGTTCTCCAGTATTGGAACAGCCAATATGGACTACCGGAGTTTCTCCATGAATTTTGAAATAAACGCCTTGTTATATAATAAGGATATAAACCAACAAATGCGAAAGCAATTTCATTTAGACCTTCAGGACTGCGAAGAAGTTACCCTGGAACGCTGGGAAAACAGAAATATAGTTAGAAGGCTAAAGGAGTCCTTTAGCCGACTTTTTGCTCCCTTGCTATAGTTGTCCTTAAATAGGGAAGGACCAAAACAAGAAAATGGGACTTTAGCTAGATTTTTTTCAATTGTTGCTGCATCATCTTGATCTGTTCCGCAAGCATATTTTGTTTGTCCAGCTTTTTAGCTTCATTCAATAGGGTAGTAGCTTCCCTTTTTCTGCGTTTTTGCATAGCAATACCTGCAAGGCTCAATTTGGCCATTGCCACATCATAATCCATATTTAGGCCAAATTTTAATGCTTTTTTAAAGTATTTTTCGGCCTGGGTAAGGTTGGTCTGTGAAAAAATAATGCCATTTAGGTAATTATAGTAGCCATTTTGCTTTTTGGTAAGGGCAGCCTCCGGATTTTTAATTTTATCGAGCCATTTTTTTGTGCCGGCCAAATCTTGCTTCCTCATTCTTAAAAATGCCAATAAAATAATTTCATTCCTAAAATATAGAAATACAAAAATAGAGGAAAGAAGAAGCAACGAAATGCCATTACCAATATTACCTTCTACAAATTGATATACCGCATAAGCTATTATTAGCGCAGCTATAACTAGTTTTAAATTTTTATTGAACATATTACTTATTGATTAATTGGTACGTTATTTTAGATTTAATAGTGGTCGGTATTTCTTGCCCGCCCATTTGTTTCATTGTGGATACCCCAGTACTTAAGCCCTCTACCAGCATATGTTTAATAAAACCGGTATTGGTATCTGCTGTCAATGTTGTGGTTTGTGTACCGCTAAGTTTCATTACGGTATTGGCATCCGTAACATCCATCAACACCTTAGCTTTGCCACTAATCTTGGCCTTATTTTCTTCAATACTCTTAAGAGTCCACACATTGGTTGTCTTTAATTTTCCATTATAGACATTCTCCCATTTATCGTTTACATTAACTTTCTTGTCTGGATAAATGAAGGTCATTTGCTTATAACTATTGGACAAGGCTTCAGAGCCAAACTCATTTTCCAAGGATTTTTTCATCATATTGATAGAGAATTCATCTTCCAATCCTGAAGCCCTAGCCATTTTGGAAACTAGACTATCGCCCCCTTGAACTTTCAGAATATTCCCATTCTTTGCCAAAACCATTTTCACCGGATTGTTCAATATAGTATTGAATACTTTGGATTGCATATCCTCATCATTAACCTCCTTGGCCTTAACATTCATTAATTCCCCTTGGATACTCGAGGTCATTTTCAGGTTCAAGTCCTTAAATGTCAATGCAACCTCATAACCATTATTCAGCTCCCCGAGCACTTTAAATTCCAATATTCCATCAATATGGTTCGTTATTTCATGGGTAGCACCGTCCAATTCCTGGGTTATAATCTGCTCGGCATCCTGCTTTACCTTAAAAACATCTCCCTTTTTTAATTGATATTGTAATGTGGTTTGTCCGTAAACACCCATATTACATAGGATGCAAACCATTAAAAAAATAAAGCGCTTCATGTTAAATTATCATACTGGTTAAGCCGTTGCAAAAGTAGTAAAATCCAGTGGGCCTTATAGGGGGCAATAACAAAAAAAATATTTTTTTAATTAGATTTGCCAATGCAAAAACTCTTTGTATATTTGCAGCCGGATTTTGCTGTCGATGAAGCAAAATTAAAGATTGTCAAAAAGAAATTTAAGCATACTATAAAAATACGCTACGATGAGCAAAAGAACATTTCAACCATCAAAAAGAAAGAGAAAAAACAAACATGGTTTTAGGGAACGTATGGCTACTGCCAATGGTAGGAAAGTTCTTGCTAGAAGAAGAGCTAAAGGAAGGAAAAAATTATCTGTATCCTCGGAGCTGAAGCACAAAAAATAATGATAGAATTGTTTTTTTAAAATAACAAGGTGTTACTTTTTCCGAAGTAGCACCTTTTTTTTGTCCAATTCCCTTTTTCATATATATAAATAACTAGTAAAATGCCCAAAAGAAAAGATTTAAACACTATTTTAATTATTGGTTCTGGACCCATCGTTATTGGTCAAGCGTGTGAATTTGATTATTCAGGTACACAGGCATTGAGATCTTTAAGAGAAGATGGTATAGAAACAATCCTCATTAACAGTAACCCAGCAACTATCATGACGGACCCAACCATGGCCGATCATGTATACTTGAAACCATTGACCACAAAATCCATTAGGGAGATTTTGGAAAAACATCCCAATATAGATGCGGTCTTACCTACTATGGGTGGTCAAACAGCATTGAATCTTTGTATAGAAGCGGACACTAAAGGAATTTGGGAAGATTACGGAGTAAAGATCATAGGTGTAGATATAGACGCCATTAATATTACGGAAGACAGGGAGAAATTCCGTGAGCTAATGCTCAAAATTGGTATTGGCATGGCGCCCCAGGCAACCGCTACTTCCTTTCTAAAAGGAAAGGAAATAGCCCAAGAATTTGGATTTCCATTGGTAATCAGGGCTTCCTATACCCTTGGGGGTGCAGGAGCTTCCATAGTCTACAAACCAGAGGATTTCGACGAACTTCTTAGTCTTGGATTGGAAGTTTCCCCAATTCACGAGGTAATGATCGACAAAGCCTTAATGGGGTGGAAAGAATATGAACTGGAGTTGCTTAGGGATAAAAATGATAACGTAGTTATTATTTGTACCATTGAAAACATGGACCCAATGGGTATCCATACCGGAGATTCCATTACGGTAGCCCCGGCTATGACACTGTCTGACACAACCTTCCAGAGAATGCGTGATATGGCAATTCATATGATGCGCAGTATCGGGGATTTCGCAGGTGGATGTAACGTTCAGTTTGCCGTTAGCCCAGATGAAAAAGAAGATATTATAGCTATTGAGATCAATCCTAGGGTTTCCAGATCCTCAGCATTGGCATCAAAAGCTACTGGGTATCCTATTGCCAAGATAGCCGCGAAACTGGCCATAGGATATAATTTAAATGAGCTGAGCAATCAGATAACAAAATCTACCTCCGCCTTATTTGAGCCTACATTGGACTACGTAATCGTAAAGATACCACGATGGAATTTTGATAAATTTGAGGGCTCGGATAGAACTTTGGGACTCCAGATGAAATCGGTAGGAGAGGTTATGGGTATTGGCCGTTCTTTTCAAGAGGCCCTGCACAAGGCCACCCAGTCTTTAGAAATTAAGAGGAACGGACTTGGAGCTGACGGTAAGGGATATACCAATTATGATGAAATTATAAGCAAACTCACCATCCCTAGTTGGGACCGTGTCTTTGTGATTTATGATGCTATTCAATTAGGGATTCCGTTGAGCAGGATCCATGAAATCACTAAAATAGACATGTGGTTTTTAAAGCAATACGAAGAGCTGTACCAACTGGAAAAAGAAATTTCCAACTTCAACGTGGAAACACTTTCCAAGGACCTACTTTTGGAAGCCAAGCAAAAAGGATTTGCCGACAGGCAGATTGCCCATATGCTGGATTGTTATGAGAGTGAAGTTTATAATAAACGTGTTGCCCTTAACATTAATAGGATTTACAAACTGGTCGATACCTGTGCCGCCGAGTTCAAGGCTATGACCCCTTACTATTATTCTACTTTTGAGGCGGAAATAGAAACACCGGACGGGAAGAAATATGTAGAGAACGACAGTATTGTAACCGACAAGAAAAAAATTGTAGTCCTAGGTTCAGGACCCAACCGAATTGGACAGGGTATAGAGTTTGATTACTGCTGTGTACATGGGGTATTGGCCGCTTCGGAATGTGGTTACGAGACCATCATGATAAACTGTAATCCCGAAACGGTTTCCACGGATTTCGATATTTCGGATAAACTTTATTTTGAGCCAGTATTCTGGGAACACATCTACGATATAATTAGACATGAAAAACCAGAGGGCGTTATTGTTCAACTTGGAGGCCAAACAGCCCTTAAGTTGGCAGAGAAACTGGATAAATACGGTATCAAAATAATTGGGACCAGTTTCAAAGCATTGGATCTAGCGGAAGATAGAGGAAGTTTTTCCAATTTATTGGCCGAGAACAATATTCCATTCCCTCAGTTTGGTGTGGCCGAAACGGCCGATGAAGCCTTGGCTCTTTCAGACGAGTTGGACTTTCCACTACTGGTTAGACCATCTTACGTTTTGGGTGGACAGGGAATGAAGATTGTCATCAACAAGGAAGAATTGGAGGAACATGTGGTAGATCTTCTGAGAAAAATACCAAATAACAAATTGTTGTTGGATCATTATTTGGATGGCGCCATTGAGGCAGAGGCAGATGCTATATGCGATGGGGAAGATGTTTACATCATCGGAATTATGGAGCATATAGAGCCATGTGGAATTCACTCCGGGGATTCCAACGCTACTTTACCCCCCTTTAATTTGGGCGAATTTGTCATGCAGCAAATAAAGGACCATACCAAGAAAATTGCACTTGCCCTTAATACTGTAGGATTGATCAATATTCAGT